>TARA_R110002049_G_scaffold307712_2_pt1 | contig 123789 bp, 123 predicted proteins | sample TARA_R110002049 | Tara Oceans TARA_R110002049 (sample SAMEA4396941) | marine metagenome | biome: Polar Biome; feature: [SRF] surface water layer (ENVO:00010504); material: water (ENVO:00002006), including particulate matter (ENVO:01000060) such as... | depth 5 m | reverse complement strand
CCGGCCCGTCTAGCGCCCCGTCGGAGCGTCTCTGCTCGTCCGGTAGGGGGCTTCTAGAGTTAGTAGCTGGGACCCGCAACCCCTTTTTTCGAGAAAATGCGATTTTCTACGCAGGACGCTGTTTCATGCCTATTGAGGCCGCCCAATCGCACAGTGATCAGGCGTGTTGCGGGGGCGAAATACCGGCCTTTGGTGGGAATTACGGCGCATCCGGTCTGGAATCGCTGAATCCGGTGGTGGAGACCCGTGGATTACGAATCGAACCTCTCTAAAACATCGAAATGCCCGGGTCAGGAGAATCGCTGAGGAATCATCTTCGAAGTTGCCCGCGCCGCCGCTCTCTCCAGGGTGAGCATCGCGGCCTCTGCGGCCCGCCGCCCCACCACAGCCTTATAATGTAATCTCCTGTTTCATCTTCGGGGCGATGGCAGCTTGTATCTGCCCCCCCCAACCGTCCACGCCCGAAGCTGTGGCGCCATGTCACGCAGGCCATTGTGGCGGCGGAGGGGTTGCTGCGCTATGAACAGGCTATGATCGGAACCGCGCAGATACATCTAGCCAGACTGGCAGTGACTTTGCTGATGTCGCTGGCCTTGGCCAGCCTGCCCTTTGCCCACCGCGCAAACAGCGCGGCGGACGAGGCGGCGCTTGCCGGCTTTGTGCTGGCAGGTGGGACGTTGGCGGATATCTGCGGTGGTTCTGCTGATCATGTCGGGACTGTCACGTCCTGCGAAGCCTGCCGGGTCACTGCGGCCATGTTGCTGCCGCCGCTGGAGGGCAAGCTCGATATCACCGCATCGCCCCGACCTGTGGCCCTCCTCGCGGTCGTGCCATGGCGCATTCATACACACAGCGTCAGGTTTCGCCCGCCTGTACGAGGCCCGCCGATCAATTGACCTGCCGATCGACAGCTTACACATGACCCTGGCATGGCTGCGGCCTGCCTTATCCAATGGAAACAAACTGATGAAAATTCTCCGCCCGGTGGTATTTGCCGCCCTGACCATTTTGCCATTTGCCACCTTTGCCCATGACTATGTCCTGGGCGCCGTATCTGTGGCCCACCCCTTCGCTTTTGAAACCGCCAAGACGGCAAGCTCCGGTGGCGGCTACATGAGTATATCCAATGCTGGCGACACGCCCGACCGGCTGCTCGCCGTTACCTCGCCCGAGGTGTCGGACATCGGCCTGCATGTCACCGAAACCGATGCCAATGGTGTGGCGCGCATGACCCATCTAGAGGCCATCGAGATCCCGGCAGGCGAAACAGTGACGCTGGCCCCCGGCGGGCTGCATGTGATGTTCATGAACCTGAACGGCGACCCCTTCGAAATCGGCGAGAAAATCCCCGCCACGCTGATGTTTGAAAATGCGGGTCCGCTGGAGATTACCTTTAACGTCGAATCCCGGCGCGGCGCGTCAAAAGAGGGCGATCACAGCATGCACAAGAAGAGCAACTGACCTCAGCCCCTTGCCAGCGCGCCTCGCAGCGCGCTGGCACCTGCCCAGCAGCTGCCAGCCCCCAAGGGGCCACTGACTAAATCCGGTTGATTACGAAATTTGGCAAGATGTCGGCCACAGATATCGCTGTCGCCACATCCGCGCCCGCCAACGAGCCAAAGTCACTGACCAAGGCCGTTGCAAAGCCCATTGCCGCCCCGCCTAGAATATCAGTGTGCAGCGTATCACCCACCATCAGCACGCGTTCCGGGGGCGGCGGGTTTGCGACACGCGCCAGCGCCAGATCGAATACATCGCGAAACGGCTTGCCGTAGAACTCGGGCATGATCCCGGTCAGATCCGCCAGTTGATGCGCAAAATGGCCCGGTTCAAGGCTCATCGTCGTTTCGCGCGGCGCCACAAGATCAGGGTTGCCGACCAGAACCGGGCGCGGGTCGTTCAGCAGCGACGCCTCCAACAGCCCTTGCCGTGCGGCAGACCAGCCATCCGAGCCGATCAGCAAAAACCCCTCTGCCGCGTCATAGTCGGCGCGGTCATCACCCAGAAACCGCGTATCGAGATGCGCCAGTTCGCCCCAGTCATGGGCAGGGTTAAGCATCATACCCCACCGGCGTCGCGGGGCAGTTTCCAGATGCACCAGCAGTGCGGCGCGGCTGGTCGTCACCTCATCTGCGGTAAAATCAAACCCCAACCGCGCGTAGCGTTGCATCATATGCGCCTTGCCGTAGGCGGCTGAGTTGGACACCACCATCACCTGCTTGCCCGCCGCGCGCAGCGCCGCAATGGCCTCGACCGCGCCCTCAATAGGGGCGTCGCCAAGGTTCAGCACGCCATAAGCGTCCAATAGTATCAGATCATATGGCCCGGCCACCTCTGCCAAACGCGCCGCATAGCGCGGCGCGTCAGGGTAACTGGCACGGGGCAGCCGATGCCGCACTGCGACGTAACGCGCAAAGGCGCGCGCGGCCTCCGGCGATTGCCTGGTCACAGGATACGGCGGCGCAGGAAGGCCGACAGCACCTCACCCGCAATCACCAGCGCCAGAATGGCCAACAATACGGTCGCGGCTTCGGGCCAGTTGAACGTATCAATCGCGCCTTGCAGGATGATCCCGATACCCCCTGCACCCACCAGCCCCAGCACGGTAGATTCGCGCAGGTTGATATCCCAGCGCAGGATCGTGATGGCCCAAAAGGCCGGCATCACCTGCGGCACGATCGCATAAAGCAGCACCTTGAAATGCGACGCACCCGTGGCTTCCAACGCCTCGACCGGCTTGGGGTCGATCTCCTCAATCGCTTCGCCCAGCAATTTGCCGACAAATCCGATAGACCGGAACATGATCGCAATAATCCCTGCCACCACGCCAGGGCCAAAGATCGCAACAAACAGCAGCGCCCAGATGATCGTATTCACCGACCGCGACGCCACCAGAATAAACCGCCCGATCCACAGGGTCACCGCATTGGGCGTGGTGTTCTGCGCCGAGATATAGGCCACCGGCAGCGACACGATCACCGCAATCGCCGTGGCAATGGTGGCAATATTCACGGTCTCCAGCAGCACACTCAGGATATCACCCAGATTGCGGGTATCGGGCGGCACCATGCGGGCAAACAGATCGCCCATCTGCTCAGGCGCATCCCAAACCCAGGCCCAGATCACCTCAATCGAGGTAATTGCCCAAGCAACGATCAAAAGGCTCGCCAGCAAAACGCCATAGCGCTGCATGCGTTGCTTCAGCGTATAACGGGACCAACTGTCCCGGTTCAATTCTGCCAGTGTCATATGCGTTTCCTGATCTGGCCGCTGACCCCTTCAGAGATCAAAATCGCCCCAATAATGACCAGCGTAATCGCCAGTGCGAAATCATAATCATAGCGGCCAAAGGCATTGGCCAATGTCGATCCAATCCCCCCCGCACCCACGATGCCCACAACGGCAGAGGCGCGCAGATTGCTATCCAACTGGTAAATCGTCAGACCCACCTGACGCGGCATGATCTGCGGGAAAATCGCGTAGAACAGCACAGACAGATAGGGCGCGCCCGCGGCGCGCATGGCTTCTACCTGTCCAAAATCAATCTCTTCGATCCGCTCTGCCAGCATCTTGGCCACGAAACCAATGGAATACACCGTCAGCGTCAGCACCCCGGCAAAGGGGCCAAAACCCACGGCCTTGACGCAGATGATCGCCACGATCACCGGATGAAAACTGCGCGCCACAATGATGATCGCGCGGCCCAAGTAGAACACCGGCAAGGGCGCGATATTGCGCGCCGCCATGAACGCAATCGGTATCGACAACAACACCCCCGCCACCGTCGCCAAAATAGCAATCTTCAGGCTTTCCAGAAACCCGTCGATCAGCAACCCACTGCGGCTGAAGTCCGGCGGAAACGCCCCGCCAAAGATCCGCGCGGCCCGCGTCAACCCTTCGCTCACCCGCTGCCAGTTCACCGGCAGGCTGCCCACTGTCCAGACCACATAAACGATGATGGCGATGTACAGCCCCCAGCGCAGAAACGGGTTCGCGATGAACGGCGGCTTGCGCCATGTGTCGCGCACTTCGCTCATGACGCGGCCCGGTCGGCGGCGGGGCTGCCGGAATAGATCGCATCCATCGCGCCCTGATCCAGCTTGCCCGGCACGTCGTCAAAGATGATCCGGCCATAGCGCATACCGACGATCCGGTCGGTATATTCCTTGGCCTCATTCACATTGTGAATGTTAATCAGCACGGGCAGTTTCAGTTCTCGGGCCAAATCACGCAACAGGCCCATGATCTGCTCTGATGTCTTGGGGTCCAGCGATGCGGTCGGTTCATCCGCCAGCAAAATCTCGGGCTGCTGCATCAAGGCACGTACCACGCCCACGCGCTGGCGTTCCCCGCCAGACAGTTCATCCGCACGTTTGTTTGCATAATGGGCGATGCCGACCCGCTCCATCAATTCATAGGCGCGGCGGATGTCAGCCTTGGGATAGCGTCGACTAATCGCGGCCCAGGTCGAGATATAGCCCAACCGCCCCGATTGGACATTCTCCATCACCGTCAGACGGTCCACCAGGTTGAAACTCTGAAACACCATGCCAATCCGACGGCGGGCCATGCGCAGTTCGCGCCCCCGCAGCTTGGTCAGTTCGGCGTCGTTCAACACGATGCTGCCACTGGTCGGCTCGACCAATCGGTTGATACAGCGCAGCAGCGTGGATTTGCCCGCGCCGGATGACCCGATGATAGACACAACGCTTTCGCCCTCGATCATCAGATCAAGGTCTTTCAGCACGGGTTCACCCCCGCCATAGCGTTTGACGAGGTTGGTAATCTTCAACATGTGGAATGCTCCGTTAGCGGCCCGGCAGCGGTGCTGCCGCCGGGCCTTGGGCGGCGGTGTTACTCCGCGGCCAGTCCTTCGGCGGTGTACTGGACGCCGTTTGCTTTTTGAATCTGCCGGATGACAGCCCACTGATCCTTGTAGGTGATCGGAATGAACTTCTGCACACCCTTGAATTCCTCACCCAAAGCCGTGCCCGCAAAATCGAACGAAAAGAACGCCTCTTTGATCTTTTCCTGCAAGGCAGGGTCCAGATCATGCGCCATCGTGTAAGATGTCGTCGGGAATGGATCGCTCTCCCAGATCTTGCGCACATCAGCCACGTCATAAAGGCCACGTTCCGCCATCCGGTCGACAACTTCCGACGCCACAGGGGCTGCATCATAATCGCCCGCAACCACACCCAGCATGGATTGGTCATGGCTGCCCGAATAGGTCACTTCGTAATCTTCGTCCGGCACAACGCCCAGGTCAGGGAACAATGCGCGCGGCGCAAGGTTGCCCGAGTTTGACGTGGGCGAGGTATGCGCGATGCGCTTGCCCTTCATGTCCGAGATTTCTTTGATGTCGCTGTCAGCCTGCGTATAGACCTGCAGCTTGTAACCAAACTGGCCGTTTTCCGACCCCATGATGGCAAAGGGTACAGCGCCCGCAAGGTTCACCGCATAGGGCGTCGGCCCGGTAGAGAAACCACCAATGTGCAGACGGCCAGAGCGCATCGCCTCAACCTCGGCAGAGTTCGACTGCACCGCAAAGAACTGCACGTCTTTACCTGTAACGGTTTCAAGGTGCGCGATGAACGGCTCCCAGATGTCGGCATAGATCGCGGGGTCTTCAACTGGCGTATAGGCAAAAACCAACGTGTCGGGGTTTTTCAACGCGGCGGCATCGGTGGGCGCATCGGCCACCAGATCACCATCGGCATCGCAATACATCACGTCCAGCATACCGCGATCAGCGCACTCTTCTGCACTGGCAAAGCTGGCTGTGACGGCAAATGCCGCCAGCAAAGTCGTACCAAAAACGGATTGTTTGAGCATGGTCAGGCCTCCTCCTCCTGGAAAATCTCGTGCGCCCGCCACCACGCGGGCCACGAGTCACATTGCGGGCATCACACCATCACAATGTGGGATTTACAACAAAAAATTCTTGGGAAGTTGCTCTATCGCAGATATGTATGAGAAAACTCAGGGATCTTGCAGATTTTGACTATGCCATCGCCGCCCGCCCCCCGTCGTATCCGCAAGGCCGAACGGCGCCAGCAGATACTGCTCGAACTAAAGCTAAAGCCGCATGTGCGCGTTGCGGATCTGGCTGCGCAATACGGGGTGAGCACGGAAACCATCAGACGTGACGTGGCCGACCTTAGCGAAGACGGCCACCTGCGCCGCGCCTTTGGCGGCGCCTCGGCCCCGCACCCCGGCGTGCGCCGCGACCTCGACGAACGCCGAGCCCAGCGCGTGGCCGAACGCGAAACCATGGCCCGTTACGCTGCAACTTTGGTGAAAGACGGCGACACGATCATGATCGACGCCGGCGCCACAACGATGGAATTTGCCCGCTTCCTGTCCTACGCCGGCACCCAGGTGGTGGCCCTGACCAACAGCCTGCAGGTCGCCATGATCCTCGGCCAAAGCAAAGCCGCCCGCGTGCTGCTCGCCCCCGGCGACTATCTCCCCGAAGAGGCCGCCGTGACCGGCATAGAAACCGTCGACTTCATTGCCAGGTACAACGCCACCGCGTGCTTCCTTGGGGCCTCTGCCCTCAGCGCCGCGGGGGTGACCGAAGCGATTGCGCCTTTCGTCCATGTCAAACGGATGATGCTACGCCAGTCGCAGAAAAATCATTTTCTGATCGACGCCAGCAAGATCGGCCAGACCCACCTCAGCACCATCGCCACCTGTGCCGAGATCAACGTGCTGATCACCGACCGCGCCCCAAGCGACGCCATGTCGATGACTCTAAAAACTGCCGGAGCGGAAATTCTGGTCCCACCGCCCGCGCCCTAAACGCACCTCTTCCCACTTTTCTGAGTCAAAAATACCTCTGCACAGCGCCCACCACGCACACCGCGTCAGCTGGTATGCCGCTTAACCAACTCCTTATAAAGCGCTTGAATCCGCTTGGTCACCGGCAACTCCCCCGTGCCAATCGGTTTGCCATCAATCCGCGCCACTGGGGTTTGCGCCCCAAACGTGCCGGTCAAAAACGCCTCATCCGCGCCGTAAGCTTCATAAAGCGAGTAGTTCTTTTCAAACACCGGAATGCCATTGTCGCGGCACAGATCAATCACCTTCTGCCGCGTCACCCCGTTCATGCAATAATCCCCGCTGCTGGTCCAAACCTCGCCGCGCCGCACGATGAAAAAGTTACAGGCATTGGTGGTGTTCACAAATCCATGCGGGTCCAGCATCAGCGCCTCATCCGCCCCCGCCGCCTCGGCCTGCAAACAGGCGATGATACAGTTCAGCTTGGAATGGCTGTTCAGCTTGGGGTCTTGGCTGTTGGGCAGGCCGCGCACCTGCGGTACCGTGGCCAGTCGGATACCCGCCGATTGCAGGCGGTCGACAGGTTTGGAATGTTCCATGATAATCACCAAGGTCGGCCCGGATCGGCTCAGTGCCGGGTGCTGAAACGGCTTATCCTTGATGCCTCGCGTCAGCATCAAGCGGCAATGCACATCCTCGATCATGCCATTTGCCGCAGCGGTTCGGCGCAGCGCATCGGCGATGCCCGCCTTGTCCATCCCCACATCCATCGACACCGCTTTGCACGAGTTGAAAAACCGGTCCATATGCTCGTCGAAAAACGCCCATGTGCCGTTATACAGCCGCATCCCTTCCCAGATGCCGTCCCCCAGCATGAACCCACTGTCATAGACCGATACCTTGGCCTCGTCCCGGTGCACGATATCGCCATTCACATAGATTTTGATATCGCGGTTGCGGATATCTTCATCCGCGTCATGGGTGGTGCTGTGGTCGGTCATGGCAAGCTTCGTCCTTCAAAGGGCAATGTGTCGCTCTCTTCATAGCAAATTTGCCCCGCCTAACCAGCGCCGGTTTTTGTCGCGCTCAGACGGAAAACCAGTCCGATCGACCTACCGCGTTTTTAGACTGAAATACCCTCGGGGGTTCAGAGGGCAGGCACCCGCCGCTTGAGCTAGGTGCCGCAGGTGATGGTCAGCGCCACCTGACCCTCAAACCCGCCAGCGCAGGACCCGCCGCTCCACCGCCGCCACCGCCGACGACACGCCCACACCCAAAACCGACAGGATCACAACACCTGCGAACAACCGTTCCAGGTCATACAGACTGCCGGCCTGCAAGATATAGGCACCAATCCCATATTCCGCCCCCAGCATCTCGGCCGCGACCAGCAGGATAATTGCAATCGTCAACGAAATCCGCAGCCCCGACAGTATCCCCGGCATCGCCCCTGGCACCACGATCTTGGTCACAATAGACCACCAGCCAAGGCCAAAGCTTTGTCCCATACGGATCAATACCCGGTCCACGTTGTCCACCGCAGCATAGGTCGCCACCACGGTGGGCGTGAAGGTGCCAAAGGCGATCAGCGCATATTTACTGGTCTCATCAATGCCGAACCAGATCACGAACAACGGCAAAAGCGCGATTTTGGGGATCGGAAAAATTGCCGCAACCAGAGGTACAAGCCCCGCCCGCGCCAAAGAAAACAACCCAATCAGTACCCCAACCGCAATTCCCAAACTCGCCCCGATCAAAGCGCCCACAGCCAGCCGCGACAACGATGGCAGCAGATGTTTAAACAGCATCCCTGAGACGTAAAGCTCCTGAAAAGTCAGCAACACATCACTGGGCCGCGGCAATGTCAGTGGCGATATAAACCCGCTGCGCGTGCCCCATTCGGCCAAGAGCAACAGCACGGCAAATACTGCCAGCCCCACACCGCGCCGATTGCTTGGCTTGAATCCCCCCCCGCGAAACGGCACCTCACGCACCGCGTCAGATTTAGGGCCGGATATAGGATCAGACATAAGATCAGACATGGATCAACTCCGCATCGGCGGCGGCCGCCTCATCGCGCATCAATCCCCATAAGTGTTGCTGCTGCGCCTCCAGCGCCGGGTCGCCGTGGTGTCGCTCGGCCAAAGGCATATCAAGATCTACCACCTCGCGTACCACTCCGGGGCGGCGCGACAGCACAACGATCTTATGGCCAAGGCGCACCGCTTCGGCCAGATTATGGGTCACATAGACCGCCGTGAACGGCTGGCGCGTCCAGAGCGCAACCAGATCGTCCATCAGTAATTCGCGGGTCTGGCTGTCCAGCGCGCTCAATGGTTCATCCATTAACATCACCGCCGGGTTCACCGCCAACGCGCGGGCAATCGCCACCCGTTGCTTCATCCCGCCTGAGAGTTGCTTGGGCAGGGCATCGGCAAATTCAGTCAGCTTGGTGCGCGCCAAAACATCCGCAATGATCCGATCGCGTGCGGCCGCGCCCAGTTTGTGATCTTCCAATACCAGCGCCACGTTGCCCCGCACCGTGCGCCACGGCAGCAGCGCGAAATCCTGAAATATATAAGTAAGCGGGTTCAAACAGCCCTCTGGCACCGCGCCGACCTGCAACACCTGACCTGACGTTGGCTGCTCCAACCCGCCCAGCATCCGCAAAAGGGTGGATTTACCACACCCCGACGGGCCGACGATGCATACGATCTGCCCCGACGGTATATCCAGGGTGATGTCCCGCAAGACTTCGGTTTCGCCATAGAAATGACTGACGGAAGATAATTTTAAGTCCATGGGGCCCTTTTCCGGTAAAACCCGCGCGCCTGCAATGGGGTTTACCGGGGGCCCGCATCTCTACGAAACCGCGCCGCCCAATCGCGGCTGGTGGCATCGGCCAACCGCGCCACCCCCGGCACCACACCGTCAGCCAATATCGCAGGTAAGCTCAACGCCGCCAGCACCTGCGCCAACACACCCCCCGGATCAGCCGCCAAATCCTCATAGCGCAACCGCAACGGCGTGATCCCTTCTGTTGCAAACCAGCGCAGCCACTGCACCTCCGCCGCCTCAAATTCGGCAATCTGCGCCGCGATCAAACCCGCATCGTAGACGGGCGGTTTGGGCGATGACAGCCGTTCCAATTCCGATCCATCGCGCGCACGGTGCCACAGCCCAGTCTGACTGGCCTTGATGAACGATATCGCCTGCGCCAGCTTATCGTCGCGGGTCAGATGAATAAAAACCGTGTCCCCAAACGCCGCCCGCAGGCGCGCCACATCGCTGTCTCGCCCGGGATAAAGCCGCGCCAGTTGGGTGTTGAAAAACTCAAAACTATGCTGTTGCAGGCGCATGCCAAACACATCTGTGCCGCCGCGCCCGCGCGCCAATGCCGCTGCAAAAACCGCGCTTAGGGCTGCATCTTCATCCGCAAAATCATCCCTGCGCAAATCATAATCCGCCAACCACGCCGCCAGCGATGGTTGATGAAAATGCGAATCCGGGTCACCCGCCCGCCCCGTTGCAGCCAATAGCCCACACAGCAACGTGCTGCCGCTGCGTGGGCTGGTGCAAAGGATGTAGCCGACCAATTTGGGGTCAGACGCCCATCGTCTTGACGTAGGAAGTGTCGATCAATGTTTCCAGCGTGATGTCGGCATCCACCAGACCCTCGGCCTGAAACCAGCTCAGTTGATCTGCAATCGACGCCACATTCATCGCCGCACCTTCGTTCAACCGCATGGTGCCATTAATGATCGACGGTGCCGCCTTGTCGAAGGGACGGTCGGTATAGACATACTTGTGGATCAACTCGACCATCGCAGTCTCGCCTTCCTCGCCGCCGTCTTTGGCGATCATCGCCGCGTTGTAATCCGACACACCCTTGGAATAGCCGTTCAGGAAACTCTTGGTCAGTTCCTGTTCGTCGCTGGCATTCTTGGCCGATGTGAATACGGTCGTGACCTGATAATCCGGCAGATAGGTCGCGACATCGCCGATGATATGCACGGCGCCCGATCCCGCCAACGGCTTGGCAATATGCGGCACGATGGACCAGGCATCAATCTGGCCAGACTTCAACGCCCCGATGACAGCACCCACCTTTTGCAGCGGCTTGAACTTGAGCGTGATGCCCTCGGCCTCGGCTATCTTGGACCCCATGTAATGAAACGACGAGCCCGCCTGCGTCATGCCAAAGCTTTTCCCATCCAACATGCCCGGCGCAGTGATACCGGCCTGAAACGCCGCGTCTGATACCAGAATCTTCTGCCCGTCGATCCCGGCTTCTTCTTGCAGGCCACCACCGATCACCTTGATCGCGCCCTTTTGCGCCAGTGACACTAAACCGCCCGAGATCGCCGTCACGGCGTAATCTACATCACCACTGGCAATCGCCACCGCCATCGGCTGCGCGGCTTCAAAGAAACGCAGCTCGACGTCCAGCCCAGCCTCTTTGAAATAGTCCCGCTCGAAGCCGACAAAGCTGCCCGCGTGGCTGGTAAAGCGCAGCGCGCCCACGGTAATTTTGCGGTTCTGTGCCAATGCGGGGCTGGCCAAACCCACGGCGGTAGCAGCACCCAAAGTGGCCAAAACCTGACGGCGGTTAAAATTGCTCATGTGATTTCTCCTGATTTTCTCGCAGCATGGTCGGTGCCGGGTCGCAAAGTCAAGAAGTGCCGCACGTGTGGCGCGGCGCCATCTGGCGTTTCTCCACGCCTTGTGGCAACCATTCGGGATGAAGCTTTTTTCCTCCAAATCGCGCCCCATGCACCTCGGGCAATACCCGTTGGAACGCCTGATCCGCAACAACAGGCCATCGCGCCGCCTGCCTGACATTGCGTTGCCCAGCCTCAGCTTTAACCGCGCTGACAGGCCGCAAAGCATCGTCAACGCGATGGGTCCGTTTCAGGCCATGATGGACGTGCTGCGCGATGGTCCGGTCAATACCGCCGGGGCCGCCATACCCGATGACTTGACCGAGCGTGCCAATCACCTCAAATCTTTTGGTTACTACAACGACGCGAGCATGATGGGCGTCTGCGCCCTGCCCGCCGAAGCGCGCCTTGCCACCGCGCGTCGCAACCCGGCCACGGCCGAGCTTGCCGCCGATCTGCGGTCGCGCCAGACCAAGACGTTGGCGGCCGGCGTCGATGTTATCATGGCCAACCTGCGCGATGCCGCTTCCGCGCCTGAAACGCCGCTCGGCGATCATACCCATGCGCTGGTGATCCTTACCGCCTATCCCCGCGATCCCCGCCCGGATGAGACCGGCAGCGACTGGATCATCGACGCTCAGGCCCACCGCGCCTGCCTGCGCGGTACGGAAAACGCCACCGTTCTGGCCGAATATATCCGCCAGTTGGGCTTTGCCGCGCGGGTCCACTCCCCCACCACCAGCGATGTCCACTTGGGCAAACTCGCCGTGGCCGCTGGGCTTGGCGTCTGTGAAAACGGCACGTTGCAGGCCCCTTGGCTTGGCGCCCGCTTTGGCCTCACCGTGGTGACCACGACCATGGCACTTGCCCCTGATCTGCCGCTTGCCCCGCTCAAGGATCAACCGCGCTCTGTCCTGCGTGGGTTGCACTGGCAGCTTGGCACACACGGCGGCGTCAGCGCGCGCAACGCCGACCCCTACGCCCGGCGCGATTTTGTCGACGGGCCACACCCGTTTGAGACCCTCAAACGTGTTGACAACCCCACCACCTACATCGACGCGCCCAATATTCCCCGGGTGCCTAAACGCGCCGACCTCTTTGCGCGCGGTCAGTTCGGAGACATGGGGCCAAAGGTTCAGAACGCGATGAAGGGTGGTCATCATGTGGTCAAATCCGCCCCCTCCGCCGCCCAGCGCCGCCTGCTCGGCGCGCTGATCTTGCTCCAGGACGGCGGGGTTCAAGACATCGCGCCTACCACGACCGACCCCGCCCGAAACGCCGCCAATCTCAAGGCCGCCAGCTATTTCCTCGGGGCCGATGCCGCCGGCGCATCAGCTTGCCCCGATTGGACATGGTACAGCCACGACGCCACCGGCACTCCGATCACGCCGCCGCATGACGGCGCACTCAGCCTGATCATCGACCAGGGCTTTGACACGATGGAAGGCTCCTCAGGCGACGATTGGATCGCCGTGTCGCAATCCATGCGCGCCTATCTGCGGTTTTCGATGCTCGGCGGCGTGCTGGCCCAACACCTGCGCAACCTCGGCCATTCTGCCAAAGCGCATACCGTTATGGACGGCGACGTGCTGCAACCCCCATTGCTCCTCCTTGCGGGCCTTGGGGAAGTGTCTCGCATCGGCGAAGTCATCCTTAACCCCTTCCTTGGTCCGCGCCTGAAATCCGGCGTGGTCACCACCACGATGCCCATGGCCCACGACAGACCCATTGACTTTGGCCTGCAAAAATTCTGCGAAGCCTGCAACAAATGCGCCCGCGAATGTCCCTCCGGTGCCATCACCGCCGGGCCCAAGAAAATGTTCAACGGCTACGAAATCTGGAAATCCGACAGCCAGAAATGCGCCACCTATCGCATCACCAACCAAGGTGGCGCCATGTGTGGCCGCTGCATGAAAACCTGCCCCTGGAACCTCGAAGGCCTTTTTGCCGAAGCGCCATTTCGCTGGGCCGCCTCCAACATCCCCGCCGCCGCCCCCCTGCTGGCGCGGCTTGACGATAAGGTTGGCAAAGGCCGCCTGAACCCGGTTAAGAAATGGTGGTGGGACATCGAACAAAAACCCGGCGGGCGCTTTGATACCCCCACGGCCCCGGTCAATGCCCGTGATCTGCAACCCGACCTTGACCTGAAGTTCGAGGATCAGACCCTCGCCGTCTATCCCGCGCCGCTAGCGGCACACCCCTGGCCCTACCCCGATCCGATGAACCGCGAGGCGGGCATTCAGGCCCACGCCAACCTGATTACAGCCGATGAGCACCGCCGCAAAAGCGCGGCCGGCGACACCGATCACCTGCACCTCTACCAAATCGGAAAAGACACCCCCGTGCTCGACCTGCGCATTACCCATATCGAACAGCTTTCGGATGCTGTCACCCTATATGACATCGCCCACCCGGAAGGGCACGATCTGCCCGAATGGACCGCCGGCGCGCATCTTGATCTGGTCGTAGCGCCAGAATTCCTGCGCCCCTATTCCCTGTTGGGCGACCCGGCAGATCGCAGCCGTTACCGCATCGCTGTGCTGCGCGAAGATACCGGGCGCGGTGGCTCTGCTTTGCTGCACCGGGTCTTTACCCAAGGGCGACGCATCTTTGTCGGCAAACCCGTCAACCACTTTGAACTCGTCGAAGACGCGCCCCATTCCATCCTAATGGGCGGCGGCATCGGCATCACGCCGATGATTGCCTTTGCCCACCGGCTGCACGCGCTTGGCCGCCCTTTCGATCTGCACTACTCCGCCCCCACCCGCGCCGCCGCAGGCTTTGCCCAGATTCTCGCGCAGATGCCTTGGGCCAACCGCGTCCATCTGCATATCTCTGCTGAAAGTAGCCGCGCCGACCTGCCTGCGCTCATGGCCGCTGCCCCACAGGGCGCGCATGTCTACACCTGCGGCGCAGACGCCTATATGCAATCGGTCATGGCCGCCGCCGAACAGGCAGGCATCCCCGACGACGCCCGCCACCTTGAGTATTTTTCAACCCCCGAGACCCCGGACTATATCAACCATCCGTTTACCCTGCGCCTGATGTCGGGCCGCGAGATCGCGGTGCCTGCTGACCAATCTGCCGCCGATGCGCTGATCGCCGCAGGCGTTTCGGTTGACCTGAAATGCAGCGACGGCATCTGCGGCGTGTGCAAATGCGGGTTGCGCAGCGGCGAGGTCGAGCATCGCGATTTCGTGCTCTCGGCCAAACAACGCGACACATCGCTGATCCTGTGCCAATCGCGCGCCGCCACCGCAGGCGGCATCCTGGAGATTGACCTGTGAACGCCGCTAAGGCCGCTGTCGTCACTGGCCACTGGCCTGCAACACGTCGTCGATTGCTACCCCGACTATGACGGGGTCTGAGCGGCGTTACCGCGCCAAATAAACCGCCCCTCCGAAGGGTCGCGCACTTCCCCCGCGCGCCTACACCCGCTATGAAACGCCAACCTCCGCAACAAAGGCAGCTCACCCATGACCTTCGACCGCAGCATTAAAATCGCCCCCTCCATCCTTGCCGCTGATTTCGCAAATTTTGGCGCCGAATGCGAAGCCATCGAGGCCCAGGGTGCCGACTGGGTGCATGTCGATGTGATGGACGGGCATTTCGTGCCGAATATCACGTTTGGTCCCGCCACCTGTGCCGCCATCCGCCCGCACATCAAGGGCGTGATGGACGTGCATCTGATGATCTCTCCGGTCGATCCCTATATTGACGCTTTCGCCGCTGCCGGTGCCGATTTCATTACCGCCCATATCGAAGCGGGCCCGCATATCCACCGCACATTGCAAGCCATTCGTGGCGCAGGCGCCAAGGCCGGCATCGCGCTGAACCCCGGCACCCCGGCGGCTGCCGTGGCCGACCTGCTGGACATGACGGATTTGATCTGCGTGATGACTGTGAACCCCGGTTTCGGCGGACAGAAATTCATCGACATGACTGCCAAGATCAAAGCGCTGCGCGAAATGATCGGCGATCGCCCCATCCACATTGAAATCGACGGCGGGGTTGACCCGAAAACCGCACCCTTGGTGGCACAGGCCGGGGCCGATGTGCTGGTTGCAGGCTCTGCGGTGTTCAAAGGCGGCTCTGTCTCCAACCCAGCACCCTACGGCGACAACATCCGCGAAATTCGCGCCGCCGCGACAGGTATCTGGACCTGACCACCGCACGGCGCCTTGAGGCTTTATTAACGTAACCACTTGTTAACACTGAGGTTTCGCGCGCGAAACCTCAGTGCATCTTTGCTGTGTCAGTCCAACTGATCGGCAAAGACCGTCAGCAGTCGATGCTTCAGAATTTTCCCCGTCGGGGCCGCAGGCAATTCGCTGGCAATGAATATCCGCGATGGCCGTTTGTAACCGGCCAGTTGCCCCTTCACGAAATCGCTCAATTCCGCCGTGGTCACAGGGTCGCCCGGTGCCACCTGCACAAAGGCCAAGACCTGCTCGTCCCCGTCCTTCATCCGCCCTATCACCGCTGATTGGATTACCGAAGGATGATCGTTCAGCGCCGCCTCCACCTCCGGCGGATAGACGTTGAACCCCCCGTGAATAATCAACTCTTTCGAGCGACCCAGAATGTGCAAATGCCCGTGCTCATCAATCCGCCCCAAGTCACCAGTGCGCAGCCAGCCCTGAGGGTCCAGCACCTTGGCCGTTTCTAACGGGTTGCGGTAGTAGCCGGGCATCACATGCCCGCCCCGCGTCAAAACCTCTCCGGCGTCGCCACCACCGCCAGCCGCTGTCGTGTCAATCCGCACCTCTACCCCCGGCAGCGGCGGCCCGACAGATATGTCCGAGGACCCCACCCGGTTGCGGGTCGCACAGACACCTGCTGTGGTTTCGGTCATGCCATAGCCATTTTGCAACGCGACACCGTAGAACGCCTCTGCCTTGCGCTTCCACGCCGGGTCCAGCGGTGCGGCACCCGACGACACATAGCGCAGTTGATCCGATCCCAATTGCGCCAGCCCCTGTTCCTTGGTGTATTGCATCAGCAAAGCATGCATCTGCGGTACAGCCGACAGCAACGTAACACCCTCCTGCAATGCCGTGAACAGTTTTGCCGCCGAAAACCGCGCCTCCAGCCGCACTGCGGCACCCGCCGTACAGGCTGCCACCACGACCGAGGCCAGCCCGAACACATGGGTGATAGGCAGCACGCCATAGATCAAGTCATCGCTGCGCATCTCGCGCAGCTGCGCAGAGGCATTGCCGCCGAAAATCAGGTTATCATGGGTCAGCATCACCCCCTTGGGGTCACCCGTGGTGCCGGTGGTATAAAGCAAAACCGCCACATCACGCAGCGTCTCATCAGGGCTGCTGGGCAAGGGCGTGGCAACGTATAAACAGCCAAAATCACCGATGACCTCTTCGGCCCCCATTTGCCCCGCGTGTACTGCCGCATCGGTCGAGGCATCGCAGGTCATCAGCACTGCCGCCGGGGTGGCATGGTCAACAATCCGCGCAACCTCGGCCTTGGTCTGGCGGGCGTTTACCGGAATGATGACGGCGCCCAACTTCCAACATCCATAAAGCACGGCCACCGCAGCGGCGCAGTTTTCCGACAACATCAAAACCCTGTCGCCCGCCACCACGCCCCTGCTGCGCAACATATCGGCAGCCGCATCGCTGGCGCGGTCGAGACCCGCAAAGCTCCATGCCACACCGCCCGCATCAGACAGCGCCAGCGCATCGCCCCGCGCCACCACCTGTCTGGTCAGTAAATCCTGTACCCTTGCGTTCATTCTGCTGCCTCCCCCTGGATCCGTGTCAGCCCGCGCAAACGCTGCTGCGCTTGCACCGCTTCGGCCTCGATCCGGGCGATGATATCCGCCATCGGCTCGATCCGATCCGTCAGCCCCAGGGCGTGGCCCGCCGACAACATGCCTCTGGACACGTCCCCGCTTTGATAGGCGGCGCGCCCGATCTGACCGGACACCAGCGGCAACAGCTCCTGAATGGTAATCTGCGGATTCTCCGCCTCCATCCGCGCGACTTCTGCCGTTGTTTCATTGGCCAACGTACGGATCGTGTTGCGCACTGATCCCATGGTCAGCACAGTGTCGCGCTCATTTGCTCCCACCAATGCACGCTTATACCCCTCGTGGGCGTTCAATTCCGTACTGACCAGCAGCCGCGTGCCGATCACAACACCTGCCGCCCCCATGCCAAGGGCCGCAATCAACTGCGATCCATGCCCCACGCCACCGCCAATCAGAAACGGAATTTCAAGGTCACGTCCCGCCATCGCGCCGTTCACAAACGACCCGATCATATCCATCCCTGGATGCCCGCCACATTCGGCCCCGACGATCGACACCATATCGACCCCCACCGCCTGCGCCTTGAGCGCGTAGCGCACGGCAGGCACCTTGTGCAGCACCGTCAAGCCAAGGTCTTTGAGCAAGGGAATATAAGGCTCCGGATTGCGCCCCGACGTCTCGACCACGCTCACGCCTTCATCCGCGATCAGGCGAAAGATATCTTCGGTCTGGTCGCCCGGAACCAGCTTGGGGAGCATCGACACATTGACCCCAAACGGCAGGTCACCGCAGAGAGTTCGCGCGCGGGCAATCTCGGCCCGCAGGGCAGCATGATCGGCAAAGCTCGCGGCGGTGATAAACCCCATGATCCCCGCCTGCGCCGCAGCCGCCACGTAATCTGCATCAGACAGCCATTGCAGCCCGCCCGCGACGATGGGCAACCGCGTGCCAAAGCGGCGGGTGAGTACCGTATCCCAGCGCTGCATCAAAACTGCGCCTTACGTTTTTCCAGAAAGGCCGCGATCCCCTCTGCCGCCTCATCCCCGCCAGCGGCACGTGCCATGGCGTCGCGTTCTGCGTTCAACTGATCCGCCTCGCGCGCCTCATATGCTTCGGCCACCAAACGCCGGATTTCGCCCTGCGCCGCGCGTGGCCCGGCGGCCAGCGTGTCGGCCAACAACAAGGCTTCGCTCAGCGCGTCACCCTCGGCGCAGAGCCGACTGATTGCCCCAAGCTCAGCGAATTTTCCCGCCATCACAGGACGGCCCAGCAGACACATCTCCATCGCCAGCGGTCGCGGCAACATCCGCGCCAAAGCCGAGGTCAGCCCCGCGTCCGGCACCAGTCCCGCCTTGACGTAAGCGGCAGTGAACTTGGCCTCTTTGGTCGCCACGATCAGATCACAGGCCAGCGCCAGCGACAGCCCCGCCCCCGCTGCACCGCCCTCAACCGCCGCGATCAGCGGCACCGGGCTGGCGCGCATGGCGCGGACCAGATCATGCAACCCATCAACCCGTTCGCGCCGCTCTGCCTCGCTCAGCTTGCGCCGCTCGATCAGCACGTTCATGTCCCCACCCGCGCAGAAAAATCCGCCTTCCGAGGTCAGGATCACGGCACGAATACGCGGGTCTTCGGCACGCGTCATAGCGTCCGCGATGCAGTCATAAAGCGCGGGCGTCAGCGCGCCGCGTTTGTCGGCATTGCCGTTCCACACGATCAGCCGGTCGCCCCGGTCCTCTACGCGCGCCGTCACGATTTCACCCGTTTGAACACGCCCGTCGCACGCGACAGCAGCTTGCCCTCGGCATCACGCAACACGGCCTCGGCGTAGACGATCTTGTAGCCGCCACCCGTCACCCGGCCCACCGCCGTCACCAGCCCAGACGACACTGATGCGATGTAATCCGTGGTTAGTGACAGGGTCAGCACCGGCACAAACGGCCCGTTCAGCGCCAGATGGCGCGCGCAAGCAAAGCCAGCGGCCACATCCAGCAACAGCGTGTGCAATCCGCCGTGCAAAACACCAGAGACATTCAGATGCTGCGCAGTCAGGTCAAGCGTCACGCGCGTGCTGCCATCCTGTGCGCTTAAATCGGGGTGGAAGCCTATCAGCCCAGCAACGCCGCTGGGCGGGGCGTCATGCGGCGGATAATGCAATGAAACGCTCCAGATGATGATCAGTGTCGCCAAAACGGTGGTCCGCCATGACAATGCGTTTGGCGATATGGGCCAGTTCATATTCCTGCGTCATGGCGATACCGCCATGCATCTGAATGGCATCTTCTGCCACCAGACGGCCCGCACGGCCGATCAGGTTCTTGGCCGCTGCCACATGGCGTTCACGGGTCACCCGATCCGCATCCAGATGCCCCGCCGCGTTGATGACCGCAGAACGCGCCTGCTCCATCTCGATCAGCAGGTCAGACATACGATGCGCCAGCGCCTGAAAGGTGCCAATCGGGCGGCCAAACTGTTTGCGCGTCGCAAGATATTCGCGGGTGAGCGTACAGGCGGTTTCCATCGCACCAAGCGTTTCAGCGCAGAGCGCCGTTGTGGCAATCGCCACGCGGTTTTCGACTGCCGCATATGCCTTGCCCGCCGCACCCAGTCGGGCACTGGCAGGCAGTGTCACATCATCCAAAGTCACCTCACCGGCGCGCCCGCCGGCCAACAGCGCATAGCCAGAAATGGTGAGCCCTTTGGCGTCTTTTGGCACAAGGAAGAGCGAAATGCCGGCCGGGTCATCCACCTCGCCGCTTTCGCGTGCCGAAACCACGATCATGTCGGCAGCTTCGGCATTGACCACAACTGCCTTGCGGCCATTCAACACGATGCTGTCACCCGATACGCTGGCGCTGGTCTGAACCCGGTTCAGGTCATAGCGGCTGGTCGGTTCGCCATGGGCAAAGGCGAGGTGCAATTCACCACCGATCAGCGCATCAACGTGGGCGCGCTGCGCGTCATCGCCCAGATCGGCAATCAGCCCCCCGGCCAGTACGGCGGCATCCAGTAGCGGCTCAACCACCCCCGCGCGGCCGATTTCCTCGAATACCACGGCAAGGTCAAACCCCGCGCCGCCAAAGCCGCCCTGATCCTCGGTGAAGAGTGCCCCAATGACGCCCAGTTCGGCCAGCCCGGTCCAGATTTCCGCAGACATGCCGCTGTCGCTTTCCAAAATCGCGTTGCGCGTTGCGGTGTCGTATTTGTCGCGCAGATAACGGCGCAGGCTGTCCTGCAACATCTGGCGTTCGTCGGTCAGATCAAAGTTCATTTTGCACCTCCCAGCATGGTCTTGGCAATGATGCTGCGCTGGATCTCGTTTGAGCCGCCAAAGATCGACAGCTTGCGGTTGTTGAAATACTGCGCCGCAACCGGGCCTGCATCGTTCGGGTCTGGCAGTGCGTCATTGCTGCCCGCAACCGCCTCTGACGCGAAAGGCATCGCATAGACGCCCGCCGCGCGGCGGGCCAGATCGTTGATTTCTTGCCGGATAATCGTGCCCTTGACCTTGAGCATCGAGGATTCCACCCCCGGTGCCTGCCCCGCCGCCGCCTTGGAAATGATCCGCAGGTTGGTGGTGGACATCGCCATCAGATCAATCTCGACCTGCGCCACACGCGCCGCAAAATGCGGGTTCTCGATCAACGGTCGGCCCCCGGCCATCTCGGCGCGCGCGATGCGTTTAACCGATTGCAGACCCGCACGGGAAAATCCAACGCCCGCGATGTTCGTGCGCTCATGGGTCAGCAGATATTTCGCATAGGTCCAGCCCTTGTTTTCCTCCCCCACAAGGTTTTCGGCGGGTACTTTGACGTCGTCGAAAAAGACCTCGTTCACCTCGGCCCCGCCATCCAGCAGGATAATCGGGCGCACGGTGATCCCCGGCGTCGCCATGTCAATCAAGAGGAATGAAATGCCCTCTTGCTGCTTTACGTCCTTGTCGGTGCGCACCAGGCAAAAGATCATGTTGGCGTGCTGGCCAAGGGTCGTCCACGTCTTTTGCCCGTTGACGATATAGTGGTCGCCATCCTTGACCGCCGTGGTTTTCAGTGAGGCAAGGTCGGACCCGGCGCCGGGTTCGGAATAGCCCTGACACCACCAATCTTCGCCCGACAAAATGCGCGGCAGCCAGTGGTCCTGCTGCTCTTTCGATCCAAATTTCTGCAACACCGGGGCCAGCATCGACAACCCAAACGGCACGATGCGCGGCGCATGGTGGGCGGCGGCTTCTTCCTCAAAGATGTGGCGCTGCACGGCGTTCCACGCGGCACCGCCGAACTCCTGTGGCCAATTGGTCGCAAGCCATCCCTGATCATTTAGAATTGCATGCCAGCGCTCGTGACCTTCCTTGCCCAGTTCCTGCCCAAGACGCACCTTTTCAGACAGGTCGCGGGGCAGTTTTTCGGCCAGAAAGGCCCGCACTTCTTCGCGGAAGGCGCGATCTTCGTCGGAATAGCTCAGGTCCATTTCGGCCCCCTATCAGTAGATTTCAAACAGGCCAGCAGCGCCCATACCGCCGCCGATGCACATCGTGACAACGCCCAGTTTCGCCCCGCGCCGTTTGCCTTCAAGCAGCAGGTGGCCGGTCATCCGCGCGCCGGTCATGCCAAAGGGGTGACCGATGGCGATCGAGCCGCCGTTGACGTTGCAGATTTCCGGGTCGATCCCCAGACGGTCGCGGCAATACAGCGCCTGACTGGCAAAGGCTTCGTTGAGTTCCCACAGGTCAATGTCAGAGACCTTGAGCCCGTGACGTTCAAGCAGGCGTGGCACGGCAAAAACCGGACCAATGCCCATCTCGTCAGGCTCGCACCCCGCCACGGCAAAGCCCTTGAACGCACCCAGCGGCGACAGCCCCTGTTTTTCGGCCTGTGCGCTGTCCATCAGCACCAGTGCCGCGGCGCCGTCGGACAGCTGGCTGGCGTTGCCGGCGGTGATGAAATTGCCGTCACCGCGCACGGGTGACAGGCCAGACAGCCCCTCAAGCGTGGTAGTAGGACGGTTACATTCGTCGCGGTCAACGGTGACTTCGTGGGTGGAAATCTCTTTGGTTTCTTTATCTTGCACGCCCATCGTCGCCTGCATCGCTACGATTTCATCGTCGTATTTACCCGCCTCTTGTGCAGCGGCAATCAGCTGCTGGCTGCGCAGGGCATAGGCGTCCTGGTCCTCGCGGCTGATGTTATAGCGCTCTGCAACGATATCCGCGGTCTCAATCATCGGCATGTAAACGGCAGGTTTATGTTCAAGCAGCCACGCGTCCTTGACGGGTTTGACATGCGGCTGGACCATGGAAATGCTTTCGACTCCGCCTGCTACCATCGGGCCTGCCCCCTCCATGCAGATTGCGTTGGCGGCCATGGCCACGGTTTGCAGCCCAGACGAGCAGAAGCGGTTCACGGTCACGCCAGCAGCCGTCACCGGCAGCCCTGCGCGCAGCGCGATCTGGCGCGCGATGTTCGACCCCGTTGCCCCCTCCGGATAGCCGCAACCGATCATCACGTCTTCGATCTGGTCGCCGCTGATGCCCGCGCGTTCCACGGCATGTTGCACCGCGTGGCCCCCCATGTCGGCACCGTGGGTCATGTTGAAAGACCCGCGGAATGATTTCGCCAGCCCGGTGCGGGCGGTCGAGAGGATGACAGCCTGTTTCATTGTGCAGCTTCCTTGTTCAGATCATCAAAGGTACGATTCTCGGCGACCAGTTGGCGCAGCAGTGGTGCCGGTTGCCAGAACCAGGGGTCCTGTTCGCCAAAGCCCTCGATCGCGGCGAGCACGTTGGGCAGGCCCTGGATATCAGCCCATTTCATCGGGCCTCCCCAGTAGCGCGGGAAGCCGTATCCAAAGAGCAACGTCATATCCACGTCCAACGGGCGCGCGGCAATGCCTTCGCCCAGCAGTTTGGCCGCCTCGTTGACCATGGCACACATATAGCGGCGCACGATCTCGGCATCGGTGAACTCACGCGGGATAATACCACGCTCGGCCTGTTCGTCGGCGATCAGCCGGGTGATTTCGGGGTTCGGCGTGCCGCCGCGTTGACCCTTTTCGTAGATGTAATAGCCCTGCCCGGTTTTCTGGCCAAAATGGCCCTGTTCGCACAGCCGGTCGATGTAGGTCGGCACGCGTTCTTCGGGGTGGCGCGTGGCGGCTTTGCGTTTGCGCGTGGCCCACCCGATGTCCAGCCCTGCCAGATCGGCGACGGCATAGGGGCCCATCGCAAAGCCGAACTTTTCAAGCGCCGCGTCGATTTTGTAGGGGCTGGCGCCATCCAGAACCATGTGATCCGCCGCCGCGCGGTAGGTGGCCAACATGCGGTTGCCGATAAATCCGTCACAGACCCCGGCGCGCACACTGACCTTCCCCAGCGCTTTGCCAAGGGCAAAACCTGTGGCCACGACATCGGGGGCGGTGGCATCGGCCACCACCACCTCGAGCAGTTTCATCACATGGGCGGGCGAGAAAAAGTGCAGCCCGATCACATCCGCCGGGCGTGAGGTGCTTGCGGCAATCTCGTTTACATCCAGATAAGAGGTGTTGGAGGCGAGCACGCAGCCCGGTTTACACACCGCGTCCAACTTGCCGAAAACCTGCTTTTTCACGTCCATGTCTTCGAATACGGCCTCAACCACCAGATCGACCGACGACAGGCTGTCGTAATTGGTCGACACAGTCAGCGCGGTGGTGGTCAGCGCGTCATATTTGCGCTGGTCAATCTTGCCGCGCTTCAGCGCCCCTTGCAGGTTGCCCGCGATCCGGTCATGCGCGGCCTTGGCGGCCTCGTCCTTCATCTCGATCAGCACAACTTCGAACCCTGCCAGCAGTGCCGCCGTCGCGATGCCTGCCCCCATTGTGCCGCCACCGATCACGCCAATGGCTTGCAGCGCACGCGGCGCGACGCCTTTCAACTCGGGCAGGTTGCTCACCGCGCGTTCGTTAAAAAACGCGTGGATCAAACCCTGCCGTTGGTCGGTGTCCATCAGCTCCATGAACAAGGCACGCTCGCGTTTCATGCCCTCCGCAAAGGGCAGTTCGCTGGAGGCTTGAATGGCCCGCACGGCAGTGGCGGGGCTGATCTGGCCGCGGCCCTTTTTCAGTACCGCGTCATGGGTGGCGTCCCAGTTCATCGGCTCCGGCCCCGGCATTTCGCTCACCGGGCGGCGCGGCGCACCTTCGTCAAGCAACGACTGCGCATAGGCCAGCCCAACCGCCTCGACATCGCCCGCTTCGACCTTGTCGATGATGCCCAGCGCCAGCGCTTCGTCCGCCTTGATGTGGCGGCCTGTCGTGATCGCTTCGACGGCTTTTTCCGCCCCGATCAGGCGCGGCAGACGTTGGGTGCCGCCGGCACCTGGCAGAATGCCCAGATGTACTTCGGGCAGACCCACACGCGCGTCGGGTTGTGCCACACGGTAGTGACAGCCCAGTGCCACCTCAAGCCCGCCGCCCAGTGACACACCGTGCATGGAGGCCACGACGAGCAGCGGCGATCCTTCGATACGTGTGCATAGATCAGGCAGGTTCGGCTCCATCGGGGGTTTGCCGAATTCCTTGATATCGGCCCCCGCAATAAAAGCACGTCCATCGCCAAGGATGACCACGGCCCGCACGCCGGTTTCCGCTTCGGCGCGGTCCATACCTTCGGCCAGACCCTGCCGCACGGCCTGGCTGAGTGCGTTCACCGGCGGATTCTGGATGCGCAGCACGGCGATGTCCCCATGGCGGGAATAGGCTATCTTATCGGTCATTCTCGTTCTCCTTATTCTTTATCCGCGCCGCGACAGCGCCGGGGCGCGGCCAGTGCGTTGTTCAATGCCACTAACCACATCGCGCAGGGCGGGGCCAACCTGTGACAGGATACGCGCATCGGGCAAATCGGCAGGCAGCGCCCCGCAGGTAAAGGCCACCGCCTCGCCGAACTCTCCGGCGTAGTAGGGCACGCTGACCGCGTTGACGGTGCGGGCATAACGGGTTTCGGGCGGGGCCATGACAAACCCCTGCGCGAGCAATTGATCATAGCCGTCGCGGCGATAACTGTGCAGACGGTCATCAGGGGTCAGGGCAGCAAAACGCTCATCATCCAGACTGGCCAAGGTGGCAAGGCCCGAGGAAGAGCCATAGACCGGAATGCGGTGCCCCGGTTCCAGCCAGATGGTCGAGGCCGCGCGCGGCCGCCATGTGCGCACGAGCATCATACGGTCGCCATCACGCACCGCGATCAGCGCCAGCGTGGCGGTTTCATCAGCCAATTGTTGCATGGCATCCGACGCCGCATCGACAAAGCTGACCGCGACGGAGGCAACCGACCCCAGCGCAATCGCCGCAGGCCCCAGCCGAAACCGATCATTTCGCCCGCCGTGGCTGAGGTAACCCAATTCGCACAGCGTATAGGTCAGCCGCGACACGGTGGGTTTCGGTAGACCCGTTCGTTCAGCGATCTGGGCATGCGACAGCCCGCTGTCGCTGGCACGAAAGGCGCGCAGGATGCCAAGGCCGCGTGCCAGCGTATTGGCGAACTTGCGGTCTGTGGCGGGGTCGGCGGGTTGGTTTGTCATCGGGCGGCCATCGGGATCAAAAGGGAAATCATTGGAAATGACATGATCAGGATCAGCACCAGAATGTCCACGCTCAGAAACCGTGTGATGCCTGCGAAAATCTTGTCAATCGGGGCCTCCTTGCCCACCACATTTGCGATAACAAAAACATTGAGACCCACAGGCGGTGTGATCAGGCCAATCTCCAGCAGCTTGATCACGACAACGCCGAACCAGATCAGGTTCAGGTCATAGCTCTCAACCAGCGGGATCATCAGTGGCAGGGTCAGCACCATGATACCGATAGGATCAAGGAACATCCCCAGCAGCAGGTAGATCGCCGCGATACAGATCATCAGCACCACCAACGACAATTGCGCATCCGCGACAAAACCGACGATGGTGCCCGCCACGCCCGTCAATGCCACGAAGGCCACAAATATCTTGGCCGCAGCGGCAATGAGGAAAATGGCTGAGGTCTGCACGCAGGTTTCCTTAACCGCGTCCCACAGACCGCCAAGCGTCAGCTTGCCTTGGGCAAAGCCGATCAGCGTGGCCGAGACAACGCAAACCGCCGCCGCTTCGGTCGCGGTGAAGATACCGCCGTAGATGCCCCCAATGATCAGCACGAAAAGCAGGACCGCAGGCCAGCTGTCCAGTGCCGCACGCCAGCGTTCGCCCGCGGTAAAGCGCTGGTCGGTCGAAGGCGCGATAGCCGGATCGCGCCAGACCCAGACGGCGATAACAAGGATGAACCCCGCCAGCGTCAGCAACCCCGGCAGAACACCCGCGAGGAAAAGCGACGAAATCGAGGTTTCGGTGAAAATACCGTAGATGATGAACAGCACCGATGGCGGGATCAGTGATCCCAAGGTGCCGCCCGCCGCGACACTGGCGGTGGCTAGGCGCGGGTCATAGCCCATGCGGAGCATCTCGGGTGTGCAGATCTTGCCCATGGTCGAGGCACAGGCGATGGACGATCCGGTGATCGCGGAAAACCCACCACAGCCCATGACGCTTGCCATGGCCACACCGCCCGGCAGACGGGTCAGCCAGACCTTCGCCGCGTGGTAAATCTTGGTCGTGATATCGGCGCGGTAGGCGATATGCCCCAACGCCACGAAGAGCGGGATCATCGACAGATCGTAGGAATGGATCAGGTCGAAGGAATTGGAAAACACCATCGAGGTGGTCGCCCGGACCGCACGTTCCGGCATGAAGGTGCCGGTGCGAAAGGCAAAGATGAAAAAGGTCGCAATGGTGGCCACGGCCCCCAGCGTAAAAGCAATCGGCACCCGCAGCGCCAGCAGGATCAGCACAGCGGCAAAGGCGATCATTCCAATGGTCGATGCGTCCATCAGCGGACCTCGCTTTCACTCAGCAGATCACCCGCGTGTTGTTGTTCATCGGAAACGGTTCCGCCGGCCAGAATTGTGCGGCTGTCGCGCCACGTCAGTTCAGCCAGCCGCGCAAACGTAGCGCAGATGCCCAGCAGGAACAGCAACCGCCCCGGCCATTTCGGTAGGTTCAGATCGCCATAGAAAAAGCTGCCTTTTTCCACCACGCCGATCAGTTCGCGCGCGCCTGCCCAGATCAACGGGGCCAGCGCCACCATACCGATGACTGAACCTGCCACAATCAACCAAGACCGCAATCGCGCCGGGAAACGGTCCGACACGAAGGCCACGCTTACATGCGCCCGCGCTGCGGTTGCGGCGGCGAGGGGCAGCAGGATGGCGGCGACCATTAGCTCTCGCACCATGGTCACACTGTCCGGCACCTGACTGGCAAAAAGCGCGCGCGCCATCACGTTGGAGGTGATCAACACCCCCAGCCCAATGACCGCCAGCGCGCCCAGCCCCAGCAGGATTTTCTCCAGATTCACCAGCATGTGCTGCCCCTCCCCCAGTTTCAGCGATCAGTTGCTTTTGGCATCCCAAGGGTAGCCATTGGCGTCACGCTCTTCGGTGTATTTGGTGATCAGCGCCTGATAGTCAGCCAGCAGCGCCTCGCCCGGCAGGCCGGTCGAATTGGCTGTTTGCACCCATTCATCGAGGAACTTCTTACCCGCATCAACAAGTTGCGTACGATCCGCTTCGGGCAGTGTAATCACCTCGACGCCCGCCTCTTTCATCGAGGCGATGGCGGCATCGTTTGCGGCGTTGATCATACGGCCAAACTCATCCGCCATTTCCGCGCCCACCTCGTTCAGCGTTGTCTGCTGTTCGGCAGGCAGCGCGTCAAAGCTGTCTTTGTTCATAAAGATGCCAAGGCCACCAACCTGCCCCCAATCAAGGATCGTGTAGCTGTCCATCACTTCCGCCTGCTTCAGCGCTGCCACGGCGTAGCTGTAGCCCTGTGAACAGTCGATCAGGCCCGTGTCGAGGCCCTGATAGGCGTCATAGATCGACATATTGACCATGTTCGCGCCCTGCTCGCCAAAGACTTTGCCATAGGCCCCGACGCCGCGCACTTTCTTGCCCGCGATGTCCGCAACCGAACGGATTGGGTTGCCCTTGCAGCCGATGTTGACCTGGCTGGTGGTCCATGTGCCGATATAAACGAGGTTCTTGTCAGCCAGATCAGCCTGAATTTCGGCGCTGGAGCGCATCAATTCATCTGTGGCGCGCATACCAACCCAGGCGTCGGGGTTGTTCACGGGCAAATCCGCGATGCCGTAGCCGGCCATTTCCTGCGGGTAGTAGACCGCGATCACCGACCCCATGTCAGCCACGCCATCGCCAATGGATTGCACGGCGGCATTGGATTTGAACAGCGCACCGCCCCATTGAATGTCCAGGCGCACCTCGCCTTCAGAGCGTTCGGCGACCTGATCCGCGAACCATTGCAGCGCATCGGCGCGGGCACCACGATTCGGGCCTGCTTCACCGTGAATCAGCACAGTTTCTGCTGTCGCCGCACCAGCCGTCATGGCCAAAGCCGCAGCACAGCCTAGGGTTTTCATGAATGTCATTGAGGTTCCTCCCAGAACTTGTTTCACACAGCGAAACATTGTTTCACTAATTTAACAATGCACGCTAGTCCGGACGCCAAAACCGATCAAGCAAAAGTTAAGGCCCGGCGGATGATGACCGCCGAGCCCCTTGATTGTGTTGGAAAGAATGATGTGAAGCGGAGGCGCGGCGCACCCGACTTTTAACGCCGGTAAATAAAGCAGCGACCCGGCACGGCATCCTGTGGCAGCGGCTGTTCTATCAGCTTTTCGAAATACATCCGGTCGCTCGACACCATCAATCCACCTTCGGCCAGCAGCGGCTCGACCAGAGGCGAAATCGCCCGCGCAAAGGCGTCGTTCTTGGCCAAGTTATGCCCGCCCAGATCAGCATGGATCAGCGATGCTGTCGGCCCAAACCGCGCCAATGCGGCAGGCAGGGTGTCATGCACATCGCCCAGCAGCAGACGGTCGTCCGCAGGCGTGCTGTCAGGATGGGAGGCCACTGCGCGTTCAAATACAAATATATCGCGCCCCTCAATCACCTCGCGCATGTGGTGATAGGTGCGCCCATTGCCCAGACCCAGCTCGAACACCGGCCCGGTCATCTGCGCCGTCAGGGTCACGGCGTGGTTCAGGCAGGCGCGCTGTGACACCATGCGGTTGATGAAAACGTCAAGTCGGCTCATGCGGTGTTCCTTTATTCATGTTGCCCCTACATGGGGGCTTGGTGCCGCGATGTGTAGGCATGTTCGACGCGACGTCGTTAAATGCGCTGCCCACTGGACGCTGCGCTGCAAATACGGTTCACTTGTTCGGTGGCCTTTTGCTGCAAAGACAGGATGAAAATGCCCCCCTTGCTCGCCGTAGATACGCTTTCAATCGGTTTTGGCGATGCGCCGCCCGTGGTCAGCAACGTCAGCTTTTCCGTGGCGGCAGGTCAGACACTGGCGCTGGTCGGCGAAAGCGGATCGGGTAAGACGCTGACATGCCGGTCCGTTCTGCGCATTCTGCCTGCCGCGGCACAACTCAGGTCTGGCAGTCTGCATTTTGCCGGACGCGACGGTGCGTATGATTTGCTAGCCCTGTCACAACGGCAGTTGCGCAAGATCAGGGGCGACCGAATCTCGATGATCTTTCAGGAACCGATGCGCGCGCTGTCACCACTGCACCGGCTGGGAAATCAGGTGGCCGAGGTGTTGTTGCTGCACCGCAATATCGGGCGAGCAGAGGCCAAACGCCGCGTGCTCGAGAAATTCGAGCGGGTGGGTTTTGCCGATCCAGAGCGCGCCTGGCGAAGCTATCCGTTCGAGATGTCGGGTGGGATGCGCCAACGGGCGATGATCGCCATGGCGATGGTGGCGAAACCCGAACTGCTGATCGCGGATGAACCCACCACGGCACTGGACGTGACCACACAGGCGCAGGTGCTGGGGCTGATCAAGCAGCTTCAGACCGAAACCGGCATGGCGGTCATTCTTGTCACGCATGATCTGGGCGTGGTCGCGAATATGGCCGATAGCGTGGTGGTGATGAACAAGGGACGCGTCGTGGAACGCGGCCGCGCAGCAGAGGTTCTGGGCGCGCCGGGCCACGGCTATACCGCCAAACTGTTTGCTGCCGCCCCCATGATCCCCCAAGTGGCGCAGCCTGCCCGTGCACCGACCCATGACGATGTTATTCTCGATCTGAAAAACGTGACCAAGACGTTCACCATGCGCGCACAAGGGTGGCGCAAGCCTGTTGCCGTGACCGCGTGCCGGGATGTGAACCTGCAACTGCAACGCGGCAAGACGCTGGCCGTTGTTGGCGAAAGCGGGTCGGGCAAGACGACCTGCGCGCGGATCGCACTGGGTGCGGAAATGCCCGACGCAGAGGGCGAGGTGTATTTTGATGCAGGTGGCGGTGTAAGACCGCTGGCCGTGCATGCGATGTCGGTGGCCGAAAGGCGCGCCTTTCAGCGTCAGGCGCAGATGGTGTTTCAAGACCCCTACTCCTCGCTCAGCCCGCGGATGCGGCTGCGCGACGCCTTGACGGAGCCGATGGAAATACACCGTATCGGCACCCGTGCCGACCGTCACGAGAAAGCCGCTGAAATGCTACGCCTAGTTGGGCTGAACCCGGACATGATGCAGCGCTTTCCGCACGCGTTTTCCGGGGGCCAGCGTCAGCGCCTGTCGATTGCACGCGCGTTGACACTGGACCCGAAACTGCTGATCTGCGACGAGCCGACCTCGGCGTTGGATGTTTCTGTTCAGGATCAGATTCTCACATTGCTTGAGGAAATCCGCGACCGGGCCAACCTGAGCTATCTTTTCATTAGCCATGATCTGGCGGTGGTGGCGCGGATCGCGGACGAAGTCGCGGTTATGCGCGCCGGGGTGATCGTTGAACAGGCCCCGCCCGACACGCTGTTTTACAACCCACAGCACCCCTACACCCGCGCACTGATCGCGGCACAGCCCGAGCCTGACATCGCCCGCCCGATTGATCTGGGTCTGGTGGCCCAAGGGGCCGGCGCGCCGGGCAGTTGGCCTGACATGTTCCGTTTTGATGGCATCGCCGCGCCGGCCCTGCGCGAGGTCGCACCGGGCCATCAGGTGCGTTGCCATGTTTAGGATGCTTGCGCTTCTTGCGCTGATCGCCACCCCGATCGGGGCGCAGCAACCCATCGAGGAAACCACCTTTTGGGCGATGGAGGTACTCAACGGCGATCTGCCCCCAATAGAAGCCCGCCTGCCGGAAACGCCGCTGGTGGTTGATCTGCAGGCAAAGGGCCGCAGCTTTGGCGAGCAGGGCGGCACACTGCATACCTTTATCTCGCGCTCCAAGGACGTGCGGCAGATGGTGGTTTACGGTTATGCCCGTCTGGTTGGCTATGCCCCTGACTATACGCTGTACCCAGATATCCTGCGCGATGTAGAGGTCGAAGAAGGCCGCCGTTTCACGCTGCATCTGCGCCCCGGCCATCGCTGGTCGGACGGCGCACCCTTCACCTCTGAGGATTTCCGCTATTGGTGGCAGGATATCGTCAACAACGAAGAAATCACCCCAACGGGTCCGCCGGAATTCATGACGGTCGACGGGCATCTGGGAATGGTGACCTTTCCCGATGCGGTAACCGTCGTATTTGAATGGCCCACAGCGAACCCCAACTTTTTACCGCTGCTCGCCCAGGCCAACCCGCCGTTTATCTATCGGCCCGCGCACTACCTTAAACAGTTTCACATCGGCTATGCCGAACCGGGCACATTGACACAGGCGGTAATAAAAGCGCGGGTGAATTCCTGGGCCGCGCTGCACAATAAGCGCGACAACATGCACAAGTTTGACAACCCCCAGCAGCCCACGTTGCAACCTTGGACAAACATCAGCGGCAATGAATCCAGCCGTCAATTGTTCGTGCGCAACCCATACTATCACCGGGTTGATGCCAGGGGCGTGCAACTTCCCTATATCGACGTTGTGGAAATGACAGTTGTCGGTGCGGGCCTTGTCGCGGCAAAGTCCAACGCGGGCGAAGCGGACCTACAGGCGCGGGGCCTGGATTTCCCGGATGTGTCCATCCTCAAGAAAGGCGAACTTGATGGCGGTAACTACCGCACATTGCTGTGGGCAAACGGCGCGGCCAGCCAGATCGCAATCTACCCCAACCTCAACTTTGCCGATCCGGTCTGGCGCGCGGTGATCCGCGATGTCCGCTTTCGCCGCGCCTTGTCGCTGGGCATCGACCGCCGCATGATCAATCGCGCCTTGTATTTCGGGCTGGCACGAGAGGGCGGCATGACAGCGCTCAGTTCCAGCCCCCTGTACGATCCGGCGCACACAAATGCGTGGTCTGAAATGGACCTGCCCCGTGCCAATGCCCTGCTCGACGATATGGGTCTGACCGCGCGCACGGCCTCAGGTCTGCGCAAACTGCCGGATGGGCGCGCCATGGAATTCGTGATCGAAACCGCTGGCGAAAGACAGGAAGAAGAAAACGCGCTGACCATCATTGCCGACACGTGGCGCGAATTGGGAATCCGCCTGATCATGCGACCCCTCGACCGCGACATCCTGCGCAACCGGGTCTATGCAGGCACCAGCATGGCTGCGGTCTGGTACGGCTGGGACAATGGCCTGCCGACACCCGATACCTCGCCCGAGTATCTGGCCCCCACCAATCAGGAATTTTTCGCCTGGCCGATGTGGGGCCAATATCACCAAACCGGTGGTGACGCGGGCGAAGCCCCGGACCTGCCCGAGGCCGAAGAACTGATGCAATTGCTTGGCGCCTGGAACCACGCCCACGACAACGATACTCGGCGCACGGTCTGGCAAAAGATGCTGGCCATCCACGCCGACCAGCAATATGCCATCGGCATCCTGTCAGAGGCACCACAGCCCGTTGTCGTGTCAAAGCGAATGCGCAATGTCCCGGAGGCGGCGATATGGGCTTTTGACCCCGGTGCGCATTTTGGCATTCACCGGATGGACGAGTTTTACTACGACGATCCGCTACAGCAGGTGATCCAATGATGTTCCTGAAATACGCGGTGTACCGTTTTGCCACCATGCTGCTGACGCTATGGGTGGTATCTGCCTTGGTCTTTGTCATCATCAACCTGCCGCCGGGTGACTACCTCAGCAATCAGATCGCCGAGTTGCGCGCCACCGGTCAGGCCGAAGGCGTCGCCAAGGCCGAATTTCTGCGCCGCGAATACGCACTCGACCGGCCGCTGTGGGAGCAATATTTCATCTGGGTCGGCATGGCCCCCGGCCCCCAGGGGTTCTTTGGCCTGATCCAAGGCAACTTTGGCTGGTCCTTCGAATTTGACCGACCCGTCGCCGAAATTGTCGGCAACGCACTCTGGCTCACAGTTCTGGTAAACCTCGCTGCCGTCTTGTTTGTCTATGCCGTGGCATTGCCGTTGGGCGTGTTGGCGGCGGCAAAGTCAGAAACCTGGGTGGACTACACCGCAGGCTTCGTCGGCTATCTGGGGCTGGCCACACCGAATTTCCTGCTGGCGCTGATCCTGTTCTACTACGGGCACAAATACTTTGACCTGCCGATCGGCGGGCTGATGGCCCCTGCATTTGAGGGCGCGCCGATGACCTTTGCCAAGGTGAAATCCATCCTGCTGCATCTGATCGTGCCAACCTTCGTCATCGGCACGGCGGGTGCCGCCGCGATGATGCAGCGCCTGCGCGCCAATATGCTTGATGAACTCAGCAAACCTTACGTCGAAACCGCCCAAGCCAAGGGCATGGCACCGGCGCGGTTGCTGGCGAAATATCCCCTGCGCATGGCCTTCAACCCCTTTGTCGCTGATATCGGCAACCTGCTGCCAGCGATGGTCTCTGGGTCAGTTCTGGTCTCGGTCGTGCTGGGTCTGCAAACCATCGGGCCGTATCTGCTGACGGCGCTCAAATCCCAAGATCAGTTTCTTGCCGGCTTTGTCTTGATGTTCGTGGCCCTGCTGACCCTGATTGGCACGATGATTTCCGATATGCTGCTGGTTCTGCTTGATCCACGCATCCGTTACGGAGCGCGGGGGAAATGAGTATTCAACCCGACAACCGATTTATCGACACCGAGCCATGGATCGACAACGCCGACCTCAGCGCGCTGGAGCGCGCCGATATGGACGCGCCCGCCTGGCTGCTGGTCTGGCGCAAGTTCCGACGGCACCGGATCGCGCTGATATCGGGCATCTTCCTGTTGACCTGCTATCTGATCCTGCCGATCGCCGGCTTCATCGCCCCCTATACCCCAAATGAACGCAGCGCCGATTTCCTCTATGCCCCCCCGCAAAGCATCGAGTTTTGGCATGACGGGGCATTTGTCGGGCCGCATGTCCACCCGATAACGGCCAAAGCGGATTTGACCGAATACCGCTGGCGCTACACCACCGATGACAGCACAGCCCTGCCGCTGCAATTCTTGTGCAAAGGTGGCAGTTACCGGCTCTTCGGGCTGATCCCGTCAGACACCCACCTGTTCTGCGCGCCGGATGGGGCCAGTGTGTTCCTCTGGGGGTCCGACAGATTGGGCCGCGACGTCTTCAGCCGCATCCTGTACGGCGCGCAACTGTCACTTACCGTGGGGCTGATCGGCATCACTGTGTCCTTTCTGTTGGGCATCACCTTTGGCGCGATCGCGGGCTATTTCGGGGGCAAGATTGATTGGACCATCAACCGTGTAATCGAAATCCTGCGCTCCCTGCCCGAGTTGCCGCTTTGGCTTGCGCTCTCTGCGGCGGTGCCGTCGACCTGGGGGCCAGTGGCGGTGTTCTTTATCATCTCGATCATCTTGGGGCTGCTTGACTGGCCGGGGCTGGCGCGCGCCGTGCGCTCCAAATTCCTCGCGCTGCGCGAAGAGGAATACGTCAAAGCCGCCGAAATGATGGGGGCGGGCCCCACGCGGGTGATCCGCCGACATCTGCTGCCCAACTTTATGTCGCACCTCATCGCGTCGGCGACCCTGTCGATTCCAGCCATGATCCTGGGCGAAACCGCACTCAGCTTTCTGGGTCTCGGCCTGCGCGCGCCCGCTGTTAGCTGGGGGGTCATGCTCAACGATGCGCAGAACCTCGCCAGTATCGAGATCTACTGGTGGACCGCGATCCCGATGCTGCCGATCATCGTGGTGGTTCTCGCTTTCAACTTTCTGGGTGACGGGCTGCGGGCGTCACTGGACCCTTACAAAGGTTGACCTATGAGCGATGACAGCACCCCCTGCTTTGCCCATCTGCTGATCGACGGACAACTGGTAGACCCCGACACCCACCGCGATGTCGCCCGCTTTCGCCGCGCTGAACGCGCGCGGCTAATGGCGCTGCGCCGTGCCCTGTCGCCGGGTGAATTGGCCGCGCAATCGTCAAAAGTGGCAGCGGCACTTGGCACGCTCATCACCCCGCAGCCAAACCTCACCATCGCCGCTTACTGGCCAATCCGCGGTGAGCTGGACCTGCGCGGCTGGATGAAAATGGCGCATGATCAGGGCGCCCTACTCGCCCTGCCCGTGGTGGTCAAAAAAGACGCCCCGGTTGAGTTTCACCGCTGGCATCCCGGCTGCGCCATGACGCGCGGCATCTGGGATATTCCCGTGCCGCAGGCTGCCAAGCCCGTCACCCCCGACATCGTCATCTGCCCGCTTTTGGGGATCGACAGCACAGGATACCGCCTTGGCAACGGCGGCGGTTACTATGACCGCACCCTCGCCGCGCAGACCCGGATGCCACGGGTCGTGAGCATAGGCCATGACTTTTGCCCCATCGACACAATCTTTCCGATGCCATGGGACGTGCCGATGCAGGTCTCTGTCCTAGGCAACGGTACGATCACGCACCACGACAGTTAGGAGGGCGCAACCGCGTTGCCCCCCCCCCGCCTTAGTCAGGCGCATATCTGCACCCGATGGCAATCATGCGTCGTACCAACCACCCATCTTGACCTCGACATCGGTGCCCACGCGTTTGGCAAATTCCGCAGGGTCCTGCGTGCCACCATCGCGGCCACGGTAATGATAGGGATAAACATATGTCGGTTTGAACTCGGCAACCGCCGACGCCGCTGCGTTGGAATCCATGGTGAACGGCAGGTTCATACAGACAAAAGCCAGCGAAATATCGGTCAGCGCGCGCATTTCTGGCGTATCTTCGGTATCGCCCGAAATATACACACGGAAGCCCTCGAAATTCAGCACATAGCCGTTGTCGCGCCCTTGAGGGTGAAAGTTTTTGCGGTCTTCGGTGATGTTATAGGCCGGGATCGCCTCGATCCGCAGATCGTTGAACATTGCGGTTGCCCCATTGGCAACCTCGCTGGCCTGCCCCTTTAGTGGATCAGCCAGCATGCCAAAGACCGCCGGATTGGCGATGATCTGCGTCCCCTCGGCGACAAGGGCGGTGAGCGTTTCCGCGTTGTAGTGATCGCCGTGTTCGTGGGTGATCAGGATCAGGTCGGCGGCGGGGAAATCGGCATACTGTGCCGCCTCGCCCACCGGATCGACATAGATCGTGCCCGCTGGTGTCTCCATCACGAAAGACGCGTGGGCCACCGGATGAACGGTGATCGGCCCGGCATCGGTGTCGAAAGTATCACCGCCATGCGCGGCGGCGTGGGCGGCGTAGGGCAGCAGGGTGATGGCGGCGGCTGCGGCAGCAGACGTGGCAAGGAAACGGCGGCGTGTCTGGGTCATTGCAATTCTCCTGTGGGATGATGCGGTACAAGCTAGCGGGTCAAAGCGCGGTTTCAACGCCACAGCCAAGACTCCTGCGCATAATGCGACCAGTGGCTCAGCGGTCGTCGCCGCCACTTCCCGGTGCTTCGATCTCGTCCTCCTGCATGGATGCCTGCGCGGCGGCCGTGACGGCGCGTTTCTGTTCATCGCTCAGATCTGCCACCTTGCCCTCCGCCAGCCGCACCGTCACCTCACGGTGGGCAAAGCGGATGCCCTCGCGTTCGAACAGCGCACGGATCTCTTCGTAGACACGCTTGCGCACCAGCCATTGATCACCCGGTTTGGTCATAAACTTGACCCGGATGATCATGGCACTGTCCTGCATTTCGATCACACCTTGGGATTTGAGCGGTTGAATAAAGTTTTCCCCGATGACCGGATCGTCCAGCAGTTCGATGCCAAGGTTCTTGATCAGTTTGCGGACCCGTTCCACATCGGTGTCATAGGTCACACGCAACGGCAGCTTCATGATCACCCAGTCGCGGGAATAATTGGTCATGACCTGCAATTCGCCAAAGGGGATCGTGTGCAGATAGCCAAGGTGATGGCGCAGTTGAAACGATCTGACAGAGATTTTCTCGACCGTGCCCTTCACCCCACCGACGTCCAGATATTCGCCCTTGCGAAAGGCATCATCAAACAAAAAGAACGCCCCGGCAAATACATCGCGCACCAAAGCCTGTGAGCCAAACCCGATCGCGATGCCCACGATACCCGCCCCGGCAAAGAGCGGGCCGACGTTGACGCCCATGCCCATCAGCAAGATCAGCACCACGGCGACCACCACGGTGACCAGTACAAAATTGCGAAACAGCGGCAGTAGCGTGGCCAGTCGACTGGCGGATGATCCACCGCCCTCGTCGCCCAGTTCGGCCTCTTCCTCGTCGCCGCGCTCTTCTTCGATTTTAGTGTCAATCCAGATGCGAAACGCGTGATAGACCACGTAACCAATGAAAATCGTGACCATGAAATCCAGCAACCGGTCGGCGTATGTCTCGGCCATTTCGGCGCTTTTGTTGTCCCAGATGTAGAAAAACGCATAGGCCCCGGCGACAAAGGCCAGGATACCCGCCACCCGGCGCGCCAGCTCTTCGAACGTCGTAAGGCCCCGTCTGGGGATCAAATCAGTTTGGATTTCCTCAATCGCCTGGGGTGGTTCAGCCGGGCCTTGTACGGTCGAACCTGCGTCCGCATCAGCGCCCTTTTCCATCTGCTCGCGGGCTTCGGCCTGTGCCTCTTGCTCGGCGCGCAGCGCGTTGACGCGGCGGATCGCGCGGGCGCGCGCGAACCAGCGCTCGATGACATAGTTGATCCCCCCATATACCACGATGATCGAGATCAAGATGCCATAAGCCCCCGCGATCAGGGGGATCGAGCTTGGATTGCCCAGTACCAGATCATACGTCAGTTCGAACCAGGCAAAGATCACATATACGATCACCGTCGGCGCCCAGACCCGGCACAGGATACGGGTGATCAGGCTACATTCTTCCAGCGGCTTGCCATGACGCAGCGCGCGGGTGATGGCGTGGCGGTTGATCAGCACCATCAGAATATTCAGCAACACGATAAAGGCCGACATCATCGCGGCAATAAAAGCATAGGCGTCGTAGTTCAGCCCCAACTCGCCGATCCACAATCCAAAGAGGATGGCGCAGATGTCGACCGTACCCAGTATCCACAGCCAACGGTGCAGACGTTTTGCATCGCGATCACCCAGCGCAGGAATGCGATATTGCGGCAGGAACGGCGACAGGATCATCCGCCACAGGCCGGCCACAAAACGACAGGCGAAATAGCCGATGTTGATCAGCGTTACCGTGAACTGCATCGCCGTGTCTTCCAGCGGGCCAAAGATGACAAGGCCCAACACATAGGCCACCGCCATCGACACCAGAATACCCGCGACCCCCACCACAAAGCGGTAGATCAGGAACGGCATCTTTTCGTAATAGCCCCGCGGATCATCCTTGATCCGCGCCACGACATGCCTGCGGGCAAAGCGTTTGCCGAAAACCTGCCGTTCGACAACAACACCCAGCGACAACATCACCAGACTCAGTACAAGCGCTTTGCCAAAGGCCCAGAGCGTGCCATCGGGGCTGGCGGCGCGCAGGATATAGATCACTTCGTTGAAGGCGACCGGTAATTGCAGCACCCGTTCCAGCAAGGCGTCGCGGAACCGGGCGGCATCATCCTGCATCTTCATCAGGGCGGAATGTTCCGGTTCGCCATCCTGAGGTGCGTCTTTAAGCGGTGCCACATCGGTCGGCGCTGAAACAAGATTACCCGCGCTGTCGATCACGATCACATTCACGCCGCTGTCGGCGGCCTGCTGGATGATCGCGTCAATGTTATCCTGGGCGATCTTCCCGCCGTCTGACGCGTCTTGTTTGCCGCTTGCGCCCGTGAACAAGGATCCGACCCCCTGCGCTTCTGCCTGTTCGGGCATGAAAAACACAAAAGTCGCGATCATCAGGCAAAGAACCGAAGATATCCGCATGTTGCTCCCAAGCGGCCAGGGCGGCCCCTGTTTACGCTATGTCAGCCGTGCCGCCATTGCAATTGGGCGCCTGTGGTCACACTTGCCACAGCACTGGTATGAGCGTGTGCGGATGAATGCCTTTTTGCAAGCCACGCCAAACTGTGCCATAGCGAAATGGTCCCCATGGGCCGCCCCAAGACGCCAAGACCGCAAGGAACCGCCCCATGTCCGAGACCACTGCCCCCGACACCGGAAAGACAGCTGTAGTCGGCATGGGCTATGGCGGCCTGCCGCTGGCGGGCGCTGGTTTCACCGTGACCGGGCCGGACACTCACGAGCCGACCATCGCAGTACGGCGTGTCGGCACCGAATGGCTGCGGGATAAACATGGGCTGATGGCCGTCGAAACACCCGCGCCGGGTACCTATGATGCTATGATCGTGGCCGGGGGCCACCGCGTATTTGTGACCATGGGGGCCGCGGCTCTGCGTAAGCTAGGTAAAGCCGGGGCTTTGGTCTATGACATCAAGGGAATTTTCGGCACAACGGGCAGCGATCTGCGGCTATAGCCACAGGTCACAACCACAGCGATAGACGACAAGGCAGGCGAACCTATGCGGCAGACAGGAAAACGGCATCACAGGGCCCCAGACGCGCCCCGGCGTATCATGTTCTACAGCCATGACACATTTGGCTTGGGTCATCTGCGCCGGTCGCGCGCCCTGGCCACGGCGCTGACCGAGGATGACAGGCAGGCCTCGGCGATCATCCTGACCGGGTCGCCCGTGGCAGGGCGTTTCACCTTTCCCGAACGCGTCGACCACATCCGTCTTCCGGGGGTGACCAAACTGCCCGACGGGTCATATGTCAGTCAAACGCTGGGCCTCGACATAGACGACACCACATCGCTGCGCGCCGGGCTCATCCAAACCGCGATCGAGGAATACGAACCCGATCTGCTGATTGTCGACAAGGAACCCACCGGATTTCGTGGTGAACTGCTGCCGACGCTGGAATGGCTGCGCCTGCGCGGGCGGACGCGCACGGTTCTGGGCCTGCGCGACGTGCTGGACGAACCCGAGGTGCTGGCCGCCGAATGGGCGCGCAAAGGCGCGGTTTCGGCGGCGGACCACCTCTATGATGAAATCTGGATTTACGGCGTGCGCGATGTTTATGACCCCACCGAAGGTCTGCCGCTGGCGCCTGCCACACGCGAACGTATGCATTGGACAGGCTATCTGCGCCGCGAAGTCACCGATGCCGCCGATACACCCGCCACGCCCTATATCCTGATCACGCCGGGCGGCGGCGGTGATGGTGCGGCGATGGTGGCACAAGTGCTGGCCGCCTATGAACAAGACCCGACACTGTCCCCCAATGCCGTGCTCGTCTACGGACCGTTCCTGTCCGGCGAAGTGCGCGACGGCTTTGACGCGCGGGTGGCGAAACTGGGTGGGCGTGTCACTGCCGTGGGGTTCGACAGTCGCATTGAGGCGCTGTTCGCCGGGGCCGACGGCGTGGTGTCGATGGGCGGCTACAACACGTTCTGCGAAGTGCTGTCGTTCGACAAACGCGCCGTGATCGTGCCGCGCACCGTGCCACGGCTGGAACAATGGCTGCGTGCCAGCCGCGCCGAAGAACTGGGGCTGGTGCGGATGCTGGACGAAACCCGCGATGGTGCCACCGCCGAGGCGATGATCGACGCGATCCGTCATTTGCCGCAGCAGGGCAAACCCTCTGACGCGGGGGCCGATGGGCTGCTCGACGGGCTGGACGTGGTCAAGGAACGCGCCCGCATGCTGATGAACGGCGAGGTGAAGCCGTGACAGACGCCGCCCCGCTGGCCGTGGTGGTCAAGGGTTGGCCGCGCCTGTCCGAGACCTTTATCGCGCAAGAACTGGTGGCGTTGGAAGAAGCGGGCCTCAGCTTTGAGATCTGGTCGCTTCGCCACCCCACCGACACAAAAACGCACCCCCTGCACGACCGCTTGCGCGCGCCTGTGCGCTATTTGCCCGAATACCTGCGGGACGCGCCAGAGCGTGTCGCCAAGGCGCGCGAAGCCGCCCGCGCCATGCCCGGTTTTGTCGCCGCCGAGGCCGCGTTTGAGGCGGATCTGGCCCGCGACGACACGCCAAACCGCCGCCGCCGCTGGGGTCAGGCCTGCGTGCTGGCACATGAGGCCCCTGCCGATCTGCGCGGGTTATATGCGCATTTCCTGCATACCCCATCGTCCGTCGCGCGCTATGCCGCGATCCTGCGCGGGCTGCCATGGTCCTTCTCCGCCCATGCCAAAGACATCTGGACATCGCCAGACTGGGAGCTGCGCGAGAAACTTTCATCCGCCCATCATGGCGCAGATTTCGGGGCCACCTGCACCGCCTTTGGCGCGGCGCATCTGCGCGATCTGGCCGGTGATCCGGGGCGGGTCGATCTGGTCTATCATGGGCTTGATCTGGCGCGGTTTCCCACCCCGCCCGACCGCGCGCCACGCGCGACGGACGGCCCGCTGCACCTGATGTCGGTGGGCCGTCTGGTCGAGAAAAAGGGTTTTGACAATCTGATCGACGCGCTGGCCCTGCTGCCTGAAACACTTAACTGGCACTGGACCCATATCGGCGGCGGCGCCTTGCAGCAGGAAATGCAGGCGCGCGCGACCGAACGTGGTGTCGCTGCCGACATCACATGGCGCGGGGCCTGTGACCAACCCGAAGTGATCGCCGCCATGCGCGCCGCCGATCTGTTCGTGCTGCCCTCGCGCGTGGCACAGGATGGTGACCGCGACGGGCTGCCCAACGTATTGATGGAGGCCGCAAGCCAGCGCCTGCCGATCCTCAGCACCGCGGTGTCTGCCATTCCAGAATTCATTGATAACGGCACCCACGGATTGCTCAGCGACGACGCGCCGACGGCACTGGCGCAGGCAATTGCGGATTTCGCCGCCGACCCTGCACTTGGCCCTAGGCTGGCCAATAATGCACTTGCCAGACTGCAAAGCGACTTTACGATGGCGCCTGGTATCGCCCATCTGCACAGCCGTCTGCGACAGATGCTGGCCCTACGGCCCGCCTGATGCGGTTGGCCTTTTACGCCCCGATGAAACCGCCGGATCACGCTGTGGCCTCGGGGGATCGACAAATGGCACAATCACTGGTCCTCGCGTTGCAATATATTGGCGCAAAGGTCACTCTGGCCAGCCGGCTGCGCAGTCGAGATGGCGCCGGCGACACTGCCACTCAGCGCCAACTGAGTGCCGCCGCCGCTGCCGAAATCCCCGCATTGATCGCCCAGGGCCGCGCCGAAGGATGGCAGGCCTGGATCACGTATCACAACTATTACAAAGCGCCCGATTTGCTCGGCCCGGCTGTGGCCGGTGCTCTGTCGATCCCCTATCTTCAGGTGGAATCGACCCGTTCCCGCAGCCGGCTGACCGGCCCGTGGGCCGCGTTCGCAAAGGCGGCCGAGGCCGCCAGCGACGCCGCAGATGCGATTTTCTATCTGACAGCCCGCGACGCCGAAACCCTGCGCCGGGATGCACCGCCGGGGCAACGTCTGATCCATTTGCCGCCCTTCCTGACCCTCTCAGAACTGCCCGCGGCTGCCGACTTGGACGGTCCGATGCTCTGTGTCGGGATGATGCGGGCGGGTGACAAATTGGCCTCCTACCGGATCATCGCAGACACGCTGGCCCTGTTGCCTCGCGACAGCTGGCAGTTGCAGATCGCGGGCGATGGGCCGGAACGCGCCGCCGTTGGCGCGCTGATGGGGCGCTTTGGCACGGCGGTCCATTTGCTCGGTGCGCTGGACGCCGCTGAAATGGCACGGGTCTATGGCCAGTCCTCGCTGCTGTTCTGGCCCGGCGTGAACGAAGCCTTCGGTATGGTCTATCTCGAAGCGGCGGCGTCGGGGCTGCCGATCGTCGCACAGGATCGGCCCGGCGTGCGCGATGTGCTGCCCCCTGCGCCGCATCCTGCGCCGGATGCCGGTGCCTCGGCCCTTGCAGCGCGGCTGGCTGGTTTGAACAGCGATGCGGCGGCACGACAGCACGAAGGGGCCGCCGCCCGCGCGCAGGTCGCCGCCCGGCACCTCATGCTGCAGGCCGCGGCGACCTTGGCACGTGGCCTTGCAGATTGTGGGGTCCACGGATGATCCGCCTTGCCCTGCTGCGTCATGGACACACCGACTGGAACCGCGCGGGCCGCATTCAGGGGCGCACGGACGTGCCGCTTGACCCGACCGCGCGGGCGGAGTTGGGACGCCTTTGCCTGCCTGCACCGTGGGATCAAGCGACGCTCTGGTCCAGCCCGCTTGTCCGTGCGCGCGAAACGGCCGCGCTGGTCTCGGGCCGCGCCCCCCGCTGTGACCCCGCACTGATTGAAATGAACTGGGGCTATTGGGAAGGGCTGCGTGGGACCGACCTGCGCGCCGACCCGGCCAGCGGATACCGCGATATCGAAAGCTGGGGCTGGGCCTACACGCCCCCCGGCGGGGAAAGCCCCGATGCCCTGCGTGCGCGCCTGATTCCATGGGCCTGCGCGCTAACCACCAACGCGGTGGCGGTCTGCCATATCGGCGTCATGCGGGTGCTGCTGGCCCATGCCAGCGGATGGAATTTCAACGGCGCTGCACCCTTTCAGATCAAGCGTAACCGGCTGTACATCATAACGATTTCACCACTCGAATGGCGAATGGCCCGCACCCCGATCAGACTGGAGGAACGACAGCCATGAAGGTTATGATCGTCGTCACCCACTTGCTTGGCACCGGCCATCTGGCGCGGGCGCTGACACTGGCGCGGGCGTATCAGGCAGCGGGGCATCACGTGCGCGTGGCCTCTGGCGGTATGCCAGCGCCGCATCTGGATCGCGGCGACGTGTCGATGGTGCAACTGCCGCCGCTGCGGTCGGACGGGGTGGATTTCACACGGCTGCTGAACACCTCGGGCGAGCTTGCTGACGCGGCATATATGGGCCAACGGCAGGCGCAGCTACTGGCAATGCTGACCGATCCGCCCGAGGTACTGATCACCGAACTGTTCCCCTTTGGTCGCCGTATTCTGCGCGATGAATTTACTGCCCTGCTGGACGCAGCACGCGCTCTGCCCCGTCGCCCGCTGGTCTGTGCGTCGATCCGCGATATCCTTGCGCCACCGTCGAAACCCGCCAAGGCCGCGCTGGCAGAAACGCTGATAGCGCGCCACTATGATGCCGTACTGGTACACGCGGACGCCGCTGTCACGCCGCTTGACCTTAGCTGGCCGGTGACACCGCAACTGGCCGAAAAACTGCACTACACCGGCTTTGTCGCCGCCCCCCCTTCGGGGCCACATCCGCAGGGCGTGGGCCGGGATGAGATCATCGTTAGCGCGGGCGGTGGCGACGTCGGTGCGGCCCTGTTTGAGGCGGCAATTGCCGCAGCCACGATGGACACCACCCGGCGCTGGCGGTTGTTGTTGGGCGGCGCCGATGCCGCACAGCGGGCCAATGAACGTGGCGCGCAAGCCCCTGAAAACATGATGATCGAGCCCGCCCGGCCAGACTTTCGACAGATGCTATATGGGGCGTCGGTGTCGGTGTCGCTATGCGGGTACAACACCGCGCTGGACGTGTTGCAATCGGGGTGCCGGGCGGTTTTTGTACCCTATGATGCTGGCAATGAAGTCGAGCAAGGCATCCGCGCCGATGCCCTGGCCAAGCAGCCGGATATCACGGTTCTGCGTAATGCCGATCTGACATCCGAGACCCTGCTTGGCGCTGTAGATCAGGTGCAGCGTGCGCCTGCACGGGTGGCGATGCAACGGGGCTGGGACGGGGCCGCGCGGACGGTTGAGGTGACGACGGAATTGCGGGAGCGGATGGCATGAGGGTGGATTGGGCCGCGCTGCGGGCAGAACTGGCGATTTGGCGGCACGAGGGTCTGGATTTGCCGATCTGGTGGCGCGATGACGACGCGGTTGAGGACACGCCGGAGCTGCGCCAAATGGTTGATCTGGCGACCGAATTATCGCTGCCGGTGCATCTGGCGGTGATCCCCAAACTGGCGGCCGAAGGATTAGCGGCTGTCTGTGCCGATACCGCATGTCTGGTGCCCGTGGTGCATGGGTGGGCGCATGTGAACCACGCAGGAGAAGGCCAGAAAAAGGCCGAGTTCGGGGCGCTACGCGCTGCGGCGGAGGGGGAAATTTCACAAGGACTGGTACGGGTTAAGCAGCTGTTTAAAAACGGTATTTTACCGTTTTTTGTACCGCCTTGGAACCGTATCGACGCAGGATTTTTGCCCCCGTTGGCAGCGGCGGGGTATCTGGGCGTGTCGACCTATACCCCGCGCCGGGCGCGGGAGGTGGTGCCGGGGTTGGTGCAGATCAACACCCACATGGACCCGATTTTCTGGAAACAGAACAAAGGGCTCGTGCCGCCGGAGGCGCAGGTTTCTGCGCTGGTTCAACTCCTTACAGATCGCCGCATGGGGCGCACGGATGCGGCGGAACCGTTGGGGATGCTCACACATCATCTGGTGCAGGACGCGCCGACGTGGGAGTTTACCCGCGCGTGCCTTTCCGAATTGTTAAGTGGCGGGGCGCGGGTGGCTGATTTGGCTAAACTACCCTGACCGCAGACCAAGGATTTCGCGGGCTTGCGCCGGGGTGGCGACGGGTCTTTCGTATTGATCACAAAGACTTACCGCGCGTGTGATCAGGGCCGCGTTGGAGGGCGCGAGGGTGTCGCGGTCAAGGCGCACGTTGTCTTCGAGGCCCGCGCGGGTGTGGCCGCCGGCGGCGATGGCCCATTCGTTCAGGACGATCTGATTGGGGCCAATTCCGGCGGCGCACCATTGGGCGTCGGGGGCCAGACGGTTCAGGGTTTTGATATAAAAATCAAAGGTTTCGCGGTCGGCGGGCATGGCATTTTTCACGCCCATGACGAACTGCACATAAAGCTGGCCGGCGATGCGGCCATCGCGGTTCATTTCGGCGGCTTTGTGGATGTGCGATAGGTCGAAACACTCGATTTCTGGTTTGATATCATAGGCTTGCATCTCTCCTGCCAGCCAATCGACCAATTGGGGCGGGTTTTCATAGACGCGGGTGGGGAAGTTGTTGGACCCGACGGAGAGCGAGGCCATGTCAGGGCGCAGGGGCAACATGCCGCCGCGCGCCTCGCCCGCGCCGGAGCGGCCTCCGGTCGAAAATTGTATAATCATATCAGGGCAATGCGCCTTGACGCCCTCCATCAACCGGGCGAATTTTTCGGGGTCGGAGGACGGGGTTTCATCGTCGTTGCGCACATGGGCGTGGCAGATGGAGGCGCCGGCCTCATAGGCTTCGTGAGTGGATTCAACCTGTTCAGAGATTGTGATCGGCACCGCCGGATTGGCCGATTTCGTGGGGACAGAGCCGGTGATGGCGACGCAGAGAATGCAGGGATTTGACATGGTAGTTTTTTCCTGAAGTGACAGCGGCTTGGCCCGTGATGTGAAGGTATCACGCGAAGATTTATGAACGATTGGTTAAATGTCACATATTGTACACCGGGTGTACACTGCGCGTACATACGCGCGATCACGGGGGTGGATCAGCGTTTTTTCACAAACTCGGTGAGGATCACGATGCGCTGTCCCTCGACGCGGCCCTCGATATGGGCGGGGTTATCAGCGACCAGCGAAATGCGCTGAACGGCGGTGCCGCGTTTGGCGGTAAAGCCGGCGCCTTTGACGTTGAGGTCTTTGATCAGGACCACGGTATCGCCTGACGCCAGCGGCACGCCGTTGCTGTCGCGGTGGGCGGATTGGGTTGGGATGTTGTCGGCCCCCGTGTTTTCAAACCAAGCGCGGGTGTCGTCGTCGAGGTAAAGCTGATCGGCGAGGTCGCGGGCCCAAGGCTCGGGGATTTTGGCGAGGGTGCGCGCGGCGAGGACCTGGATCGCGGGGTCGTCGGACCACATGGTAGAGGCCAGAGCGCGGAAGTGATCGGGATTTGGGCTGTCGCTGGTGATCTGATCGGCGCAGGTGGCGCAGATGTCGGCGGAGGCGTCAGCGGGGCCGCCGGGGACCGGGGTGGTGATGAGCGGGGCGTTGGCTGTGGCGCAGAGGGGGCATGTCATGGGGGAGGTGTAGGTTGCGGGTGGTGGGGGCGCAATCGGATTCGATTTAAAGCGCCGGGCAGTTGGCTTGCCAAAAGCCCGGCGGAGGAAAGTTTAGTCTTTGGCGGGCTTGCCAGCGTCGGCGGAATTGCCGCGAACCTTGCCGGACTTGTCCTCACCGTTGCCCTTGATCGCGCCGAGGGCTTGTGCGGTGCTGACGGTTTCAGCGCCGGTGTTCGCGCCGGGCTCCATGTCGACACCGTCGCTTTGATCGTGGCCCTTGGCAAAGACGGCGCCGGTGGAAAGGGCTGTGGCAAGAATAACGGTGGTGATGGTCTTGGTGAAAGTCATCGTATCGCTCCCTGTTGTTGATGAAAGTTGAGGAGTCACGTTTGGGCGCGGGAGATAGTTTCAGGGCGAGGGGTTTTTTTGTGGGACTGGACGCGGGGGTATCTCAGGAGTGCCGCGCCCGAACCGAGGGGGGTCACCACCGGTCCGGGCGTAGCCCGGCAATTGATCCGGGGGATCAATTGAGGTGGGGACGGGCGGAGCCCCGGGGGCAGAGGCCATCTTGGAAACTGTCCGGGGGACAGTTTCAGGCCGGAGCGGGCGGAGCCCCGGCTAGGGCGCTTTGAGGCTGGGTGCTGGGGTATTTAGGAAGTGCCGCGCCCGAACCGAGGGGCGGGATTAAGCGAAGCGCCTGTCCCGTGTGGGGGTTGCCGCCGGACCGGGCGCAGCCCGGCAATTGATCCGGGGGATCAATTGAGGTGGCGACGGGCAAAGCCCCGGGGTTCAGGGCGCTTTTGATCTGGGTGCTGGGTGTTTAGGGACTGCCGCGCCCGAACCGAGGGGCGGGATTAAGCGAAGCGCCCGCCCCGTGGGGGCGGTTCGGGCGCTGCCAAACCCTTGGGGTTTGGCATTGTACCACATTATGGGATTTGATGAATGAACATAGAACAGTGGGGTCATCAGCATTGGACGTCCTGTTGATTTGCGACCCTATCGATGAGAAAATCAGATTCCGAGACCCTACATCTAAACACGTTGATCATACCTTTAAATTTCTCACGGGTTCTGTTGAATATTATCGGGTCCGCACGCACCCCAAATGCAATTTCGCAAACTTCCAAACATGGAACTTCCTCGTATCCTGCACTTAAGTCGGATGAATCAAAAACCCGCCATTCACGCTCGTATCCCCAATGAGTGCTCTTTGTTAAAAACATGGCATCAAAAACCGTTTGCTGAATTTCTTCAGTGCCTCCATCTTGCGTGCTTCTACTGGTAAATATTCGAAGGTCATTTGTAGTTATGACTGGTCGCTTTGTTTGATACCCCACTCGCAAGGGGACAAATGAAGAAAAGCCACGCTTTTCGAGATTAATACGATACTTTACGCACGCGCCTGCATGATTATCGGCATAATGTGCCCACATCGGGATATTATTGCCGTCTTCAGAAAAGCACGCAACACGTGACTTCTTCGGTAACTCCTTGAACGTCTTTGCTGCGATCTTCTCCTCAACATTCGCAGTTTGGACACTGGGCTTCAATTTTCTAGAAAGGCGCCTGTATTCTCCTCGTGAGTATATCTTCTTACTCAGCTTCTCGAAACGGTCACGCGCTATAACAGGTTTTCTGCCGTGTGTAGCTTTCAGGTCGCTCAGAACATCACGCAGCGGAGAAGCCTTATATATAGGGCGGAACTCAAACGGATCGTTAAGGTCTAAAGCGGAAGATAGATATAGCTTCGAGCTAGTTACCGCCTTTTCCAACTCAACTTCAAAGTAACAGTTGGCGCAGGATCGATAACGATAAAGAAATTCAGGGAACTCAATTCCGTTCTCAGTCTCGCCCATTTCTGCCCCACAACCTCTACCCACGAACTTGATGCTAAGATGAAAGCCTAGTCAGTACAAATAGTGTTGCTCAATGTCCGGGACCACTGAAGGGCTTCAGATGTAAGTTCAGTCACCAATATGTTAATATCCGGTAGCACCCAAACACCACCGAGCGGGAACGCGCATTGCTTCGCAATACGCTGCCTCCCGCGCGCACTTAAAATGGTCGGCTTTTAGCCGTCCATTTTAAGTGCGGAAATAAACGCCTCCTGCGGAATATCCACCTTACCAAACTGGCGCATCTTCTTCTTACCGGCCTTCTGCTTCTCCAGCAGTTTCTTCTTCCGCGTGGCATCCCCACCGTAGCACTTCGCGGTCACGTCTTTGCGCATGGCCGACAACGTCTCGCGCGCAATTACCTTGCCGCCGATGGCCGCTTGGATCGGGATTTTGAACATGTGGCGGGGGATCAGGTCTTTTAGCTTTTCGACCATGGCGCGGCCCCGCGTTTCGGCGCGGTCGCGGTGGACCATGGTGGACAGGGCGTCGACGGGTTCGTCGTTGACCAGGATCGACATTTTGACCAGCGCGTCGGTGCGGTAGCCGATCATTTGGTAGTCAAAGGACGCATAGCCTTTGGTGACCGATTTCAGGCGGTCGTAGAAATCAAACACCACTTCGTTCAGCGGCAGGTCATAGACGACCATGGCGCGGGAGCCGGCGTAGGTGAGATCCATCTGGATGCCGCGGCGGTCCTGGCAGAGTTTCAGCACGTCGCCGAGGTATTCGTCGGGCACGAGGATTGTGGCCTTGATGCGCGGCTCTTCGAGGTGGTCGACATAGGTCAGGTCGGGCATGTCAGCGGGGTTGTGCAGCTGGGTGACGGTGCCGTCTTTCATGTGGATGTCGTAGATCACCGATGGGGCGGTGGTGATCAGGTCGATGTCATATTCGCGTTCAATACGGTCGCGGATCACCTCGAGGTGCAGCAGGCCAAGGAAGCCGCAGCGGAAGCCAAAGCCCAAGGCGGCGGAGGTTTCCATTTCAAAGGAGAAGGACGCGTCGTTGAGGGCGAGTTTTTCGATGCTGTCGCGCAGGTCTTCGAATTCGGAGGCATCGACGGGGAAGAGGCCACAGAAGACCACGGGTTGCGCGGGTTTGAAGCCGGGCAGTGCCTTGTCGCAGCCGCGTTTTTCGTGGGTGATGGTGTCACCGACGCGGGTGTCGCGGACCTGTTTGATGGAGGCGGTGAGAAAGCCGATTTCGCCGGGGCCGAGCACGTCGATCTCTGTCATGGCGGGGCGGAAGACACCGATGCGGTCAACGTGGTGGACGGACCCGTTTTGCATCATGCGGACGCGGTCGCCTTTTTTGAGTTGGCCATCCATGATGCGCACAAGGACGATGACGCCCAGGTAGCTGTCGTACCATGAATCCACCAGCATCGCCTTGAGCGGGGCGTCGAGCGTGCCTTTGGGGGCGGGCAGACGGGTGACGATCGCTTCGAGTGTTTCGCGGATGCCGACGCCTGTTTTGGCAGAGACGCGGATCGCCTCGGAGGCGTCGATGCCGATCACGTCTTCGATCTGTTCCGCGACACGGTCACATTCGGATGCGGGCAGGTCGATTTTATTCAGGACGGGGACGATTTCGTGGTCGGCGTCCAGGGCGTGATAGACATTGGCGAGGGTCTGCGCCTCGACGCCCTGGGTGCTGTCGACAACCAGAAGCGAGCCTTCGACCGCGCGCATGGAGCGGGAGACTTCGTAGGCGAAATCGACGTGACCGGGGGTGTCGATCAGGTTGAGGACATAATCCTGCCCGTCGGCGGCGGTGTAGTTGATCCGCACGGTCTGGGCTTTGATGGTGATGCCGCGTTCGCGTTCGATATCCATGCTGTCGAGCATCTGTTCCTTCATGTCGCGCAGGGAAACAGTGTTCGTCTCTTGGATGAGGCGATCAGCGAGCGTGGATTTCCCGTGGTCGATATGGGCGACGATGGAGAAATTGCGGATGTTTGAAAGTGCTGTCATGCAAGGGGATATGGCGTAGTGCTGCGCCGGCGTCAATTGGGCAAAAGCACTGTCCACCAAGGCGCGCCCGGCTGTGGCGCTTTGCGGCGGGGCGTCGCGCAAAGTTCACAGTTTGGGGCCAGTGGTGCTGAGAGCGGCGGCGGTAAAGTTACGGATTGGGCGGCATCGCCCGCCCGTGGGGTGCGGTGGCCGGGCGCGCGGCGTGGCATCGGGCGGGGGCGTCAGAAACGTGAATTGCCCTGTCACGCGGTTTGCGGCATACTGCGACGCAGAGCAGAACAGGACCAGCAAGGGGAAAAACCCCACGGTCCATAGGGTATAGGGCAATTTCATGCTGCGTTATGTTGTGAGTTTTCTGGCGCTGTCAGCGCTGACGGCCTGTGGTGGCGGGTCTCGCTATGCCAGCAGCAATGCCTATGGCGGGGCGCGCTATACGCCTGCGCCGGTGTTGTTTGCGTCAGGGCCGATCCAGAAGGCCTGTCTGAGCGGGGGGCGCAAGGCGGCATCCCATACGCGCTGTGGCTGTGTGCAGGCCATCGCGGATCAGTCGCTGTCCGCATCAGACCAGCGACGCGCCGCCAAGATGTTTGGCGACCCACACCAGTTTCAAGAGGTCCGCCAATCGAGCAATGCCGATAACGAGCGATTCTGGCTGGCTTGGAAGGCATTTGGCCAAAACGCGGCGGCGGCCTGCGCGAGCACCTGACGCGCCGCGCCGCCGGGCGCTAGGTCAGCCCGTTGTGCAGGGCGGGCCGAAACGGTCGATCAACCGAGAGACGATCTGATCGCGGGCGGCACGGAACTGGGTCAGGTTGGCGCTGCGGCTTTCCCCCAGCCCGGTGGGATCGAGGATCGGCCAGTATTCCACATCGAGGTGATAAAACCGCGTCAGTTCCAGCGCACGGCGTTGGCTGGCCGGGCTGAGCGCGATCACCAGATCAAACGAGCTGAGATCGTCGCCCCACTGCTCCATCTCGTCAAAGCTGCGGCTGCGGTGGCGGGCCAGCTCGACATCCATCTCGGCACAGACGGCAATGGAATAGCCGTCAATCTCGAGATCGTTCTTTACGCCCACGGATTGCACATAGGTGCCGGTGCCGTAAAACTTCTTCATGATCCCCTCGGCCATCGGTGAGCGCACTGCGTTGTGGTCGCAGCAAAACAGCACGGATTGAGGCAAGGGTTGCGTCATTTAACCGCCGAAATGCAAAACGCAGATGAGGGTGAAGAGCCGGCGCGCGGTGTCCTGATCAATCTCGGCCTTGCCAGAAAGCCGTTCCTGCAAGACGCGGCTGCCTTCGTTGTGGATGCCGCGGCGGGCCATGTCGATGGTTTCGATCTGGCTGGGGGGCAATTTCTTGACCGCCTCGAAATAGCTTTCGCAGATTTGAAAATAATCCTTGACCACTTGCCGGAAGGGGCCAAGCGACAGATGAAATTCCGCTGCTTTTTCAGCGTTTTCAGTGTTCACGTCAAAGACCAGCCGCTTGTCGCGAATAGACAGGCCCAGATGATAGGGCCCCTGCGGCACGGCGCCTTTTTCATGGGCGGGCAACACAAAGCTGTTGTCCTCCAGCAGGTCGAACATCGCCACTTTGCGTTCCTGTTCGATCTCGGGCGTCGGCGGTGGCAGGTTCGCATCATCTAGCGCGATATGGGTGATGCGGGACATCGGGCGCATCCTTTATGCTGGCGGTGTGCGGTGTGGATATCCCAGCGCGAGGGTCGGCGCAATGGCGCGGTGGCTTGACAGCCCGGTGCCGGGGCGACCTAGTGACGCCATGGCGATGATCCTGACCAACCGCAATTACCGGCTGCTGTTTTCGGCATCCGCCATTTCCAACCTCGGCGATGGCATTTCGGTGCTGGCGTTTCCCTGGCTTGCCTCGCTGATCACGCGCGATGCTGGGATGGTGGCACTGGTGGCTTTTGCCGGGCGTATTCCATGGCTGCTTTTGTCGATTCCGGCGGGGGTGATCACTGACCGGATGGACCGGGCCCGCCTGATCGTGCAGGCCGATGTGCTGCGATTGCTGCTGACGCTGGGGGTGATCGCAGTGATTTTCAGCCTGCCCGACCTGCCGCCACCGGGCAGCCCCCTGCCCTATATTTCCGCGCTGGCCGCCCTTGCGTTCCTGCTGGGTTCGGCTGAGGTGCTGCGCGACAATGCGGCGCAGACGATGCTGCCCTCGGTGGTGGACAAGTCTGATCTGGAGCGCGCCAACGGCCAGATCTGGAGTATCGAACAAATCATGGGGTCGTTTGTGGGGCCGCCGCTGGCGGGTGTATTGATCGCACTTGCCCTGCCTGCCCCCTTTGCGCTGGACGCGCTGACCTTTGGTCTGGCGGCCTGGCTGGTGTGGTGCATGGTGCTGCCACCCTTTGCCGCGCCGCTGCGCCGGCCGCTCAAGGTCGAAGTGGCCGAGGCCTGGCAATGGTTACGACAACATCCGGTGGTGTTGCGGCTGGCGGTGATGCTGGGGCTGATGAATGCCTTTGCGCTGATGGGGATCACAATACTGGTGCTTTTCGCGCAAGACGTGCTGGGGTTGAACGCCACCGGGCACGGGCTGTTGCTGACCGCAGCGGCGGCGGGCGGTGTTCTGGGCGGGCTATATTGCCCGGCGCTGGCCACGCGGCTGGGGGCGCAACGCAGCCTGTGGCTGGCGTTGGCGATCCTGCCGATCAGCATGGCCATGATTGCCGTGGCAACCCATTGGAGCGTTGTTGCGCTGGCGCTGTTCATAGAAATGGGCGCCGCGATGCTGTGGAATGTCGTAACGGTGTCCTACCGCCAGCGGTTGATTCCGGACGCAATGCTGGGGCGGGTGAACAGCCTTTACCGTTTTTTCGGCTGGGGCATTGCGCCCATCGGCGCGTTGATTGCCGGGGCCGTGGTTACGCTGGTCGAGCCGGATCTGGGCCGAGACATCGCGTTGCGCGCGCCCTATGCGCTGGCGGCCTTCGGCGGCTTTTTGATGACCGCATACGGGTGCTGGAAACTACGGCTCTGACCGTTTTTGGACCTTAAACACCTTTGCGCCCCGGCAACGGCACAGCGCCACGTCAATGCGCAGGTGCCGTCACCGCATCCAGCAGGGTGCGCCCGCCATCAATCACCATGACTTCGCCGGTCATGAAGGCCGAGCTTTCGGCGGCGAGGAACTGCACCGCTTCGCATAATTCGTTCGGGGCGGCGATACGGCCCAGCGGGGTGTGTTTGCGGATGTCATCGCGCCAGTCGCGGTTGTCGGCCACCGCCGCGCGCAAAGACGCGCTCATGACCGACCCGAAAGAGATGGCGTTGACCCTGATCCGGTGCGGTGCCAGCACCAGCGCCAGGGACCGCGTCATCTGCTGCACGGCGGCAGAGGCGATGGAATAGCCCATCAGGTCTGGCTGGTGCTGCCGGGCAGAGATTGAGCTGAGGTTGATGATCGAGCCGACCTGCCCTTCGGGTTGATCTTCGGCCTGTTTCATCATCCGCCGCGCCACCTGTTGCGACAGTTGCAGGGCGGTCATCAGATTTTGCTGCAACAGCATGTCAACAGACGTGTCTTCGACGTCCAGCGGGTCGGTCAGCATGACCTGGCGCGAGGCGTTGACGAGAATATCGACCTGATCAAAGGCGTCGATGGTGGCCGAGACCAGATTGGCAATGGTGAGGCGTTGGCGCAGGTCACCCGCAAAGACCCGCACATTGCCTTCGTCCGGGCTGTCGCCCAGTTCCTCGCGCAGTTTCTTTTCATTGGAATCGGCGCACATGACATTGGCGCCCTGATCGGCCAGATGGCGTGCGATCGCGAGGCCGATGCCGTCTGCGGCGCCGGTGATGATGGCCGTCTTGCCGGTGATCGAAAAGGACATGGGGTTTTCCCTTGCGGTTGGCTTTGGGTTAGAACGCGCGCCGGGTGCCCAGCGGGCGTGTGGCGTGGAACAATTTGAACCGCGCGTCACCCCCCAGATCGGACACCTGGGCAAAGCGTTTCTTGAGCTCTGTTTCGTAGGGCAGATGGCGGTTGGCGACCATCCACAGATCGCCGTGCCCCGACAGGATGCGCGCTGCCGCCGCAACAAAGGCCTGACCGATCTGCGGCTCAGACGCGCGACCAGTGTGAAATGGCGGGTTCATAACGACTGTATCCATCCGGTGCGGCGGTTGCCAGTCGGTGGCATCGGCCCAGTGGAATTCCGCCCGTTCGTCAATCACGTTGTGACGCGCACAATCCAGCGCCATGTGGCCTGCTTCGACGAGGTGCAGGGTTTTCACGCCGGGGCGTGTCAGCACATGTGCCGACAAAAACCCCCAGCCCGCGCCCAGATCGGCCACCTCGTGCCCAAGGTTGTCAGGCAGCATGTCGACCAGCATGGCAGAGGCCAGATCGACCCCATCTGCCGAAAACACCCCCGGTGCGGTCCAAAATCCGCCATCCGTCTTGGACGGCCCTGCCTCCCAGTCGGTAAAGAACTCGGCGGCGGGGGCGGTGATCCAGTACAGCTTGCCATGGGCCTTGGCGACCGGGCCCTGCACCGTGACGCGCGCGCGCATTTCGCGCAGGATTGAATCGGCGCCATCGGTTTTCTGTCCGTCGATCACCACCGGCCCATCGCTGAGGCGGCAGGCCATGGCGATCATGGCGCGCGCTTCGGCCTTGGCCCGCGGCAGGCAGAGGATCACAGCAGCATAGCGGCCATCGGCCACAGGCACGGCATCATAGCCGCGCGCGGCCCAAGCATCATGGGCCGGTTTGAAATCGTGGATGATCTGGCAGCGGTCCATCGGCAGATCAGCGAGATCGGCCTCCACCGGGGGGTGGATGACAGCAATCGTACCCTCGTCGGGCAGGTCCAACCCACCGCCGTTCAGCGCCAGCTGCAATCGCGAATCAATCACGCGCTATTCTTCTTTTTCCATGGTGCATTGCAGCGGGTGCTGGTGCCGCCGGGCAAAATCCATCACCTGCGCCACCTTGGTCTCGGCTATCTCGTGAGAGAACACGCCCACCACGGCCAGCCCCTTTTTGTGGACGGTCAACATGATCTCGAATGCCTGCGCGTGGTTAAGGCCAAAGAAGCGTTCAAGCACATGCACGACAAATTCCATCGGGGTGAAATCATCGTTCAACAGCATCACCTTATAGAGCGGTGGCCGCTTTGTCTTAGGCTTGGTTTTGGTCAGCAGGTCGGTTTCGTCGTCGTCACCGGGCCGATCCGCCATCATGTGCCAGTCTGTCATCATATGATCATCACGGCGCATTGCTGCTCCTGCGGGGTTGGTGTGAACCTTGTGAGTCGTGCAAGCGTCTATATAACCCTTGAACGCATTTAGAAAAGAGGCAGTACCGCATTGGCCCCCCGGATCACAACCATCGGTTTCGATGCGGATGACACATTGTGGCATAACGAACGCTTTTTTGCACTGACGCAGGATCATTTTGCCGATCTGCTGTCCGATCACGGGGACCGGGATGCGCTGATGGCGCGCCTGCTGGCGGCGGAGCGGCGTAATTTACCGCATTACGGCTTTGGCATCAAAGGATTTACCCTGTCGATGATCGAAACCGCAATCGAGGTGACAGACGGTAAGGTGCCCGCCGAGGCGATTGGCGCGCTGCTGGCCGCGGGACGCGAGATGCTGCGCCACCCGATCGAACTGCTGCCCCATGTGGAAGCGGCGCTGGACCAGTTGTCGGGACGATACCGCCTGATCCTGATCACCAAGGGTGATCTGCTGGATCAGGAGCGCAAGCTGGCGCAGTCGGGTCTGCGCGCGCGTTTCGATGCAGTCGAAATCGTGTCTGACAAGACCAAAGCGGTCTATCAGGGCATTTTTGAGCGGCATGGCGACGGCACGGACCGGGGGCTTATGGTGGGCAATTCCATGGCGTCGGATGTTCTGCCGATGATAGCGGCGGGCGGATGGGGCGTGCATGTCCCGCACGCCCTGACATGGGCCATTGAACGGGCCGAAGCGCCCGCAGACGCCCCCCGGTTTGCCGCGCTTTCCGATCTTGGCGAACTGCCCGATTTGGTGACTCGGATTGCCGACCTGTAGCAGATTTGCCCCAGTTTGAATCGTGGCGGAGAACGCCTTTTTCCTGCCCAATTGTCGCCACATTCGCTTCTATGGTGGGGCAGTCAAACTGACCCCCTATATGTGGGTCGGCGGATTTTGTATTTTTGGTTAATTCCCTTGATTCAAAGGCTTTATTGGATTCGCGAGCTGTGTTAGCCTGAGGGCAATAAATATGGCCAGTCGAACAATCGGCGGTCCTGAGGCAGCAAAAGGCAGTTTTATCATGAAGGCGCGGCGCGTTCAGCCGGCCCGTTACGGGCTATTTCTACTCGCAGCATTGTGGTTGTTGATCGTTGTGCCTTTGGGCGCGATGGCAGCCCCCTATGCCGCCTATGTCATTGATGCGCGCACCGGCAAGGAGCTGCACGCCAGCAATGCCGATACGCGGCTGCACCCCGCATCGCTGACCAAGATGATGACGCTTTACGTCGCCTTTGAGGCTATTGAACGCGGTGAAATCTCGCTTGATAGCATGGTCACCATTTCCCAGAAGGCCGCCAACGAAGAGCCCAGCAAGCTGGGCGTGCGGGCGGGCCAGAAAATCGCGCTGCGCTATTTGATCCGGGCCGCTGCGGTGAAATCGGCAAACGATGCGGCCACTGCAATCGGCGAGGCGATCGGCGGGTCAGAGGCGGCCTATGCCCGCCGGATGAACCGCACCGCCAAGGCACTGGGGATGACGCGCACGACGTTCAAGAACATGCACGGGCTGACCGAAACGGGCCATATGTCGACCGCACGCGACATGACGACCATGGGGCGGCATCTGCTGTATGACTATCCGCAATATTACAACCTGTTTTCCCGGCTGTCCGCCGATGCCGGCATCCGCACTGTGTCGCACACAAACCGCCGGTTCCTGTCGTCGTACAAGGGCGCAGACGGGATCAAGACCGGATACACCCGCGCGGCGGGGTTCAACCTGACCGCTTCGGCGGAGCGGGGCAATGAGCGTATTATCGTCACCGTCTTTGGCGGCCAGTCCACCGCGTCGCGCAATGCCAAGGTTGCCGAACTCATGGACATGGGTTTCCGCCGCGCGCCGTCGAGCGCGCCGCTGAGCAAGCCAAGCACCCCGGTTTATGCCGATGTCGAAACCGGCCCTTCGAGCGTGCCGGGATCAACCGTTGGCGGCGCGGGCAAGACGATCCGATTGGTCGGCGCCGTTACCACGTCGAAGCGTCCACACCTGCGGCCCGGTGCCGCGCTGGAGGTCGTTGTGGCCACGGCGGAGCAGCCTGATGCGACCAGTGTGGTATCCAACAGCGATATTACTGCGGCGCTGCGCGAAGCGGTCAAGATGCCCGTGCCGGCCCCTAAGGCCCCGGCAGCCCAGCAAGAAGAGAACATCACGCTGGCCTCGGCCAATGTGTCGATCCGGCCCGAGCCACGCCCGGCCGACGAAACCCCCGCGCAGATCAAAAAACAGGTGGTCGAGCAGGAAATCGTTACCCGTGTATCCACGTCAGGTGGGCGGCACTGGGGCGTCAATGTGGGCCGCTATTCCAGCCGTTACGAAGCCGAAAAGGTACTGCTGAAGACGGCGCTGGCCGAGATGGCGACATTGGATGGCACCCTGCGCAAGGTCGTGCAGCGACCGCAGGGATTTGACGCCAATTTCCTTGGCATGTCACGTGAAAGTGCCGATCTGGCCTGCCGCCGTTTGGCTGCACGCAATGTAAGTTGCTTTATGGTTGGTCCAAGCTGACCGGATCTGGCGCACGCCCTTCGCGGCGCAGCCAGCGGATGAAATCACGCAGTACCGGACGTTGCACGCCGGGGCGCGTCACGATGTAGTATCCGGCATCGCATTTTTCCTGTTCCATCAAGGCCAGCAAGCGGCCCGCAGCGATGTCCGCCTCGACAAAGGCGCGCACCGCCACGGCGACCCCCTGCCCGTTTCGCACGCCATCCAGCAGCAGGTTGCCCGGCAGTTGGATCGACCCACGCCCCATGCTTTTCTCTACCCCCTGATCGGCCAGCCAGCGCGACGCTTCGTTGGTGCCGTATTCTTCGAGCCAGGGCAGATCGGCCAGGGCCGCAGCACCCGTTATCGGTTTGGTGCCGACCAGCGCGGGTGCAGCGATGACAACCATGGGCGAACACAGCAGCATCTCGACGTCATGGCCCGGCCAGTGCCCCTTGCCATAGCGCAGAGCCACGTCGATCCCATCGCTGGCCAGTGGCACCACCGCCGGGGTCGGATTGAGCATCAGGTCAACATCCGGGTGCAGGGCGCGAAACTTGGGCAGGCGCGGCATCAGCCATGACACAGCAAAGCTGGGTGTGGTCGAGATGTGCAGCGGCCTGATGTCCTGCGCCCCGGTGATCTGCTGGCTGGCCTCGATCATGGTGGCAAAGCCGGATTGCAGCGCCTTGCCGAGCTGTTCGCCTGCCTTGGTCAGTTGCAGGGCGCGCCCGCTGCGGTCGAGAAGGGCTACATCAAGATGATCCTCAAGGCTGCGCAACTGCTGACTGATCGCGGCATGGGTCACACCAAGCGCCGCCCCCGCTGCCACGACGTTGCCGGTCTGGGCAAAGGCGGCAAAGGCGCGCAGGGCGGAGAGTGGGGGCAGGCTGCGCCAGTCCATGTGTTAGAGAGCCTTACACAGTTGAAACATTGGTGACTCGTAGGATGCCAGCCATGGGGGCATATTGAAAGGGCAAATCAATAGATGGAGGCGACGATGCTTACGATATATGCCCATAGTTTCATGACAGCCACCCGCAGCACCTGCGTGCCGCTGCGCAGTGTTCCGGCGCAGACCGGCAAGCGCCGCTGGTGGCACCGCACGCCGACCGTCTGTGTCGACCTGCTGAAACTGTAAGTAATCTTGACATGCCCGCCTGCGGCTTACCGCAGCGGGCCAGCCTGGCAAAGGAGCCTGACATGGCCTATCTGCGTTCCGATAGTCGCCCGGCGATACTGCGCGCGCGCCTGTCCCGCGAACAGTTTGTCCTGATTCTGAAATGGGCGGCATCTATCGTGCAGATTCTGGGCTACAGCGCCACGGCGTTTGGCCTGACGCCGCTGAACATCTATCTGTTTCTGGTCGGCCTGCTGGGCTGGTTCTCGGTTGGGGTGTTCTGGCGTGACCGGGCGATCATGCTGATCCATGTGGTCGCGCTGGGCGCAATGCTGGTAGGGATGGCGAGCGGTTAGGTCGTCGCCTGCAACAGCGTGCGGGTGTATTCAGTCTGGGGCCGGTCATAAAGGTCATCGACAGAGCCGTATTCCACCACATCACCCCGTTTCATCACCATCACCTTGTGTGACATGGCGCGCACGACCTTGAGGTCGTGGCTGATGAACAGATAGGCCAGCCCGTATTTCACCTGAAGATCGCGCAGCAGGTCGACGATCTGGACCTGCACCGTCATATCAAGCGCGCTGGTGGGTTCGTCGAGCACCAGCAGCTTGGGGCGCAGCACCATCGCGCGGGCGATGGCGATACGCTGGCGCTGGCCACCGGAAAATTCATGGGGATACCGGTCCATCGTGGCGGGGTCGAGGCCCACTTCTTGCATCACTTCGTGCACCAGCACCCGTTTATCGCTGCCCTTGTCGATGCCGTGGATCGACAGCCCTTCTGCGATGATCTGAAAACAGGTCATGCGGGGGGAAAGCGAGCCAAAGGGGTCTTGAAAGACGATCTGCATGTCGGACCGCAGGCGCCGCAGTTGCCGGGTGGACCATTTGCGCACGTCCTCTCCGATAAAGGTGATACCGCCTTCGGAGCTGATCAACCGCATGATCGCCAGTGCCAGCGTCGTCTTGCCCGAGCCGCTTTCGCCAACGATGCCGAGTGTTTCGCCCGCACGCACCGACAAGGTGGCATCATTGACGGCCTTTACGTGCCCGACGGTGCGTCTCAGCAGACCTTTCTGGATCGGGAACCAAACCTTGAGGTTGTCGGTGCGGATGATCTCGGGGGCATCCTCGGCCACCGGTGCCGGCGCGCCGGTGGGTTCGGCGCTAAGCAACTTGATCGTGTAGGGGTGTTGTGGGTTGTCAAAGATGTCGGCCGTGCGGCCCTGTTCGACGATTTCGCCCTTTTGCATCACGCAGACACGATCAGCGATGCGGCGCACGATACCAAGATCATGGGTGATGAACAAAAGCCCCATGCCCATCTTGTCCTTGAGTTCCTTGAGCAGGTCGAGGATTTGCGCCTGAATGGTCACATCAAGCGCGGTGGTGGGTTCATCGGCGATCAGTACGTCCGGCCCGTTGGCCAGCGCCATGGCGATCATCACGCGCTGGCGTTGCCCGCCGGACAGTTGGTGAGGATAGGCACCCAAACGACTTTCGGCGTCATTGATGCCAACGTCATTGAGCAGTTCGAGGATGCGCGCGCGCGCGGCGGCGCCCGATAGCCCTTGGTGCAGCGCCAGCGATTCAGCGAGCTGTTTTTCGATGGTGTGCAATGGGTTGAGCGAGGTCATCGGCTCTTGAAAGATAAAGCTGATGTCGTTGCCGCGCACCTTGCGCAGCAGCGCGTCATCCGCGCCGATCATCTGCTGACCGTCATAGGTGACGGAGCCGCTGACCTGGGCAGAATCACCCAGTAGGGACACCGTGGAGAGCGCCGATACCGATTTACCCGAGCCGCTTTCCCCCACCAGCGCCACGGTTTCACCCCGGTGCACGGCAAAGCTGACGCCGCGCACCGCTTCGGTCAGTTTGCCGTCCTGCCGGAAGGCAACACGCAGGTCTTTGACGTCAAGCAGTGCGGTCACAAGAATGTCTTTCTGGGGTCGAAGGCGTCGCGGATGCCTTCGAAGATGAAGACCAGCAGCGACAGCATGATGGCAAAGGTAAAGAAGGCCGAAAACGCGAGCCAGGGCGCTTGGAGGTTCTGTTTGGCTTGCAGCGTCAGTTCACCCAGTGACGGGGCTGATGACGGCAGGCCAAAGCCGAGGAAATCCAGCGTGGCCAGGGTGGAGATGGTGCCGGTGATGATAAACGGCAGCATCGTCAGCGTTGCAACCATGGCATTGGGCAGCATGTGGCGCATCATAATGGTCAGATTGCCGACCCCCAGCGCGCGGGCGGCGCGGACATATTCAAGGTTGCGCGCGCGCAGGAATTCGGCGCGCACCACGCCCACCAGCGCCGTCCATGAAAACAGCACCAGTAGGATCACCAATAGCCAGAAACTGCGCCCCAAAATCGCGAACATGATGATGATCACGTAGAGCGACGGGGTGGAGGACCATATTTCGATGATGCGCTGAAAGATCAGGTCAAGCCAGCCGCCAAAGAACCCCTGAACGGCGCCGGCAATGATACCGATGATCGAGGCAGCACCGGTGACGATGATGGTAAAGAGCACGGACAAGCGGAAGCCGTGGATCACGCGGGCCATGACGTCACGCTTAGTGCCGTCGGTGCCAAGCCAGTTCTGGCTGTTGGGCGGCAAGGGTGCGGCGCCAGGACGGTCAACTGCGGTGTTGAATGAATAGGGGATGATCGGCCAGACCGACCACCCTTTTTCGATGGCTTCACCCGCGACTTCGCCATCTTGAGCGTCAATGATCAGCCCATCTGGATCGTCAAAGCACGCTTCGAGCCCGCCGGTGGCGATGAGACATTTCACCTCGGGGTCGCGGTAGGCTGCTTCGGTCTGGAAGTCGCCGCCAAATGCGGTTTCGGGGTAGAAGTTGAAGATAGGCATGTAATAGTCGCCGCGATAGTTCACCACGATTGGTTTGTCGTTGGCGACAAATTCCGCAAAGAGCGAAATGCCGAAAAGCACCGCGAATATCCACATCGACCAATAGGCGCGGCGGTTGGCGGTAAAATTGCGCCAGCGGCGCTGGTTCAGGGGGGAGAGCGCCATCAGCCTTCCCTTTTTTCAAAATCAATACGTGGGTCGACCAGCACATACATCATGTCGGACAGGATGCCGACCAGCAGGCCAATCAGGCCAAAGATGAACAATGTGCCGAATACAATCGGGTAATCACGCGCCACAGCAGCTTCGAATCCCAGACGGCCCAGACCGTCGAGGCTGAAAATCGTTTCGATGATGATCGAGCCACCAAAAAAGACCGAGATGAACACCGCCGGAAAGCTGGCGATCACGATCAGCATCGCGTTGCGGAACACATGGCCATAAAGCACGCTGCGTTCTGACAGGCCCTTGGCACGGGCGGTGATGACGTATTGTTTCTTGATCTCGTCCAGGAACGAATTTTTAGTCAGCAGGGTCAGCGTGGCAAAGGCGGCGATGGTCGAGGCCAGTACCGGCAGAGTGATGTGCCAGAAATAATCCGCCACCTTGCCCAGCGGGCTGAGGCTGTCGAAATTATCTGACGTGAGACCACGTAGGGGGAAGACCTGCCAGTAGGAACCACCGGCAAAGAGCACCAGCAGCAGGATCGCAAAGAGGAAGCCGGGGATGGCATAGGCCGCGATGATGGCACCCGATGTCCATGTGTCAAAGCGGCTGCCGTCGCGTACCGCCTTGCGGATGCCCAGCGGAATCGACACCAGATGCGCGATCAGGGTAGACCACAGGCCCAGCGTGATCGACACCGGCAGTTTTTCCTTGATCAATTCGATCACGGTGATGGAGCGGAAATAGCTCGTTCCGAAGTCAAACTGCATGTAATTCCACAGCATGTGGAAGAACCGCTGTACCGGGGGTTTGTCGAAGCCAAATTCTTTTTCCAGCTCTGCAATCATCTCGGGCGGCAGGCCGCGCGCCCCGACATAGGTGCTGTCTGATCCGCGGGCCATTGAATCGACCCCGGCATCATTGTTGGTGCCAGCAAAGCTGCCAAAGACATCACCGCCCCCCTGGATACGCGCGATCGCCTGTTCGACAGGGCCACCGGGGACAAACTGCACCAGAGCAAAGTTGATCAGCATGATGCCGAACAACGTCGGTATGATCAGCAAAAGCCGTCTGAGAATATAGGCGCCCATTGTCAGTTACCGCAACGCGCCGGAGGCTTGCAGCTTGGCCGCCTTGTCGGCGTCGTACCACCAGAAATCGAGGTAACCCAAGGCATAGGGCGGGATCGTTTCGGGGTGGTTGTATTGGTCGTAATAGGCCACCCAATAGCTGTCGTTGTACCATGTCGGGATCATAAAGAACTCATGGCGCAGCGCACGGTCGAGCGCCATCAGCGCCGCGGCCTCATCTTCGGCGGTATTGGCGTTGAGCGAAATCTCGATCAGCTTATCCACCAGCGGGCTGGCCAGCCCGGCGGGGTTAAACAGCGAGTATTCAGCCGCCTCTGACCCGTAGTATTGCGCGAGTCCGGTGCCGGTGCCAAGAAACGGCATGTAGCCATCATATATCATGTGGTAATCGCGGTCACGTTCGCGTGCGGTATATTGCGAGCTGTCCACTTTTTCCAACACCGCATCGACGCCGATGGATTGCAGATTGCCGACAAAGTTTTCGATCACCGCAGAGAGCGTTGGCGACCCGGCAGAGTTCATCAGAAAATCCAGACGCAGCGCCTTGCCCTCGGCATTGACGCGTTTGCCATTTTCGACGGTCCAGCCCGCGTCCTCGAGCAGGCGGGAGGCGCGCCGCGCATTGCCACGGTCAAGCAGCCTGCTGGAATCGGATGTATGGGGCACCACCGCAGGCTCTGACAGTAATTCCGGCGGCACTAGGTCGCCCAGACCCTCTAACAGCGCCAGTTCGGCCCCTTCGGGTGCGGCCTGCGCCATCAGCGGCGTGTCCTGGGTGAACGACGCACGCTGCTCGAATAGACCGTATTGCAGCGATTCATTGGTCCATTCAAAGTTGAACATCAGCGCCACGGCTTGGCGTACACGTTTGTCCTGCAACTCCTCGCGGCCAAGGTTAAAGATGATGCCAGAGGGGGACGGCGGCGCGCCATCGGGTAATTCCGCCTTTACGACATCGCCCTGCTGAACCTTGGAAAAATCATATCCGGTCGCCCATTTCTTGGAATCGCCCTCGGCGCGGAAGGTATATTCACCGGCTTTGAACGCCTCGAAAGCGGCGGTGTCGTCGCTGAAAATCTCAAGCCGGATTGTGTCGAAGTTATTGCGCCCCTGGTTGATCGGCAGGTCGTTGCCCCAATAGTCCGGGTTGCGTTTCAGCACCATCCGCCGCGTCAGATCAACACTGTCGATAACATACGCACCCGATCCGGGAGGGCCGTCGAGCCAGCTGTCCTTCAGCCCTTTGCCGGTCTTTTCAAACCAGGCCTTTGGCCATGCGGGCACACCGCCCACCTGTTCGATCAGGCTGCGGCGGGAAATACCTTCGGCAAAGGTGAATTTCACGGTGTGATCATCCAACGCTTCGACGCTGGGGATGCTCTTGCGGACCGCATCGGCGTAGGATTTCAGCCCCTCGTCCAGCAGCAGGTTGTGCGAAAATACGATGTCATGGGCGGTGACGGGCGTACCGTCGGAAAACCGCGCCTCGGGGCGCATGTGAAAGATCACCCAAGATTTGTCCTCGGGATACTCAAGGCTTTCGCAGAGCAGGCAGTAGCTTTCGCTATAGACATCCGAGGGCAGCGAGTCCTGATTGGGCGCCTGGCCCAGCAGGCTCTCGAACCCAAAGATCGAAAACAAATGTGCGCGGCCCTTGCCCGAATAGGGGTTCAGCGAATCAAGCGTGCCGACAAAAGCAACCGATATTTCGCCGCCTTTGGGGGCATCGGGGTTCACGTAGTCGAAATGCGGATAATCGGCCGGGTATTTCAGATCGCCGTAAAAGGAATAGCCGTGGCTTTTGATGATCTTCTGATCCTGCGCCTGCGCCATCCCGGCCAGCAGCAGCATCAGCGCCATGCCTGACATGGCCGTCCAAAGTGCCCCCAGACCATGATGTTGCGGGCGGGTTATAGCGCGGGTCTGGGCTTGGTGCATGGATCACTCCTTCTGGGGCAATACGGGCTGGGGCAATAGGGTGTCTTCTCAACTCACTAGGCTAACGCCGAGGTGCGCCAAGATACAAGTTGCGAATATGTTATCTGGGGGCCGGATACGCAAAAGGCCGCCCCAAGGGGCGGCCCGTGCACCGCAAGGCGGCATGTCTCAGTTGGAGATGCTTTGCAGGTAGGCGATCACATCGGCGCGGTCGTCGATCTTCTTCAGACCGGCAAAGCCCATGGTGGTGCCAGGCGCATAGCCCTTGGGGCTAAGCAGGAACGCATTCAGTTCTTCTGGGGTCCAGGCCCCGTCAAGACTTGTCAGCGCGCCGGAATAACCAAAGCCGTCAGCGGCGGCGATGTCGCGGCCGACCACACCCGCCAGATAGGGGCCCACAGCGTTCGCGCCTGCTTCGGTCTTGTGGCAGGCGGCGCATTTCTTGAACACCTTGGCACCGCTGTCAGCGTCGGCTTCGGCCAGCACTGCCGTGAAATCAACCTCTTCACCGCCTTCATCGCCGCCGGCATCTGCCACTTCGATGATGTAGGAAGGTTCACCATGCGCTTCGGCGTGGTAAATTTCTTCGCCGGCCCATTTGCCCAGCAAAAGGATCAACCAGGCCCCCAACAGGCCGCCTGCAATTTTGGTCAAGGTCATTGTATCGAACATGCGTCAGGGTCCATCAGTTAGTTTTTGGCACGTGGCTTTTGCGCCAGGGCGCGCAGCTTGCTTGGGGGCGTATCTATTGCTTTCCCTTGGCGCAGGCAAGGTGTAGTTACCGCGACCAATTGCCCGGATTGCCGCCTTTTTTGCAGGATTATCACCATGACGCCCATTTCGACCCCCCGCATTGCCTTTCAGGGCGCATTGGGTGCCTACGGTCACGAGGCCTGTCTACAGGCCCGACAGGACGTTGTGCCCGTGCCTTGTCAGTCGTTCGAAGACGTCATCAATGCGGTGCGCGACGGACGCGCCGACCTTGCGATGCTGCCCGTGGAAAATACCACCTATGGCCGCGTGGCAGATATTCACCGGCTGCTGCCCGACAGCGGCCTGCATATCATCGGCGAGGCCTTTGTGCGGGTGCGCATCTGCCTGATGGCGAAACCCGGTGTCAAATTACAAGACGTCAAACACGTGCGCGCGCATCTGGTTCTTTTGCCGCAGGCGCGCGGATTTCTCGATGCGCATGGCATCACATCAGAACCAGCAGCCGATTCTGCCGGGGCAGCGGCGGAACTGGCCGCGTCCGACACGCTGAGCGAAGGCGTGCTGGCCAGTGCCGTTGCCGCAGAAATTCATGGGTTGGAGATTCTTGCCCATGACATCGAGGACAATGCGCATAACACCACGCGTTTCCTGCTGATGGCCCCCGAGATTGATCTCACCCCGCGCGGCGCGCAGATGCTGACCACATTCATCTTCGAAGTGCGCAACATCCCGGCGGCGCTTTACAAGGCGATGGGCGGCTTTGCGACCAATGGGGTCAACATGACCAAGCTGGAAAGCTATATGGTGGGCGGCTCTTTCACCGCCACCCAGTTCTATGCCGATATCGAAGGCCACCCCGACGACGCCCCGGTCAGGCGCGCGCTGGAAGAGCTGGGGTATTTTACCAATATGCTGGAAATACTCGGCGTCTACCCCGCGCACCCGGATCGCGGAGAGCACCTGCCCGACTAAGCGTGCGCTTCAAGGCGTGATTGGACCAAAAATACCGTCGGGGGTCCGGGGGCCGGGCCCCGGTTACGCCGTCCGTGAATAGCGGTCTTCCATTCCCTTGGCGTATTCTGCAACGCGGTGCTTGTATTTCTTGGTTAGCGAGGTTTTGGCCAGCTTCAGGGATTGCACCAGCAACCGCGCCGAAAGGTTCAACGGTTTGATGTCCAGTGCCACATTGACGCGGGTGCGGTTGCGCGACAGCGCCATCAACTCGATCGACATCTGACCGGCCAACCCGGTTGACAGGCTGTCAATCACCATCTCATTCGGGCGGTCAAAAGTAACCATTTCGATGGTCAGTTCCCGGCGTTTTCCCCGCAGCTGAAACGCTGCCTTCCAGGACATGCCAACGCCGGGTTTGTGCAATGTGTCAACGCGCTGCACTTCGGCACCGCGCCGCATCGCTGACCGCTCGAACCCTTCGAAATCGCATAACATTTCAAACACCGCCTCAATAGGCGCTTCGATGTCTTCCTTGGTCGAAAATTTCATGTGTCTCTGCCCTGCTCTTGCCGTCTTTGACGCTGCTTATCATATTGTTGCGTTAAAATCTTGTCTCAATCCAAGGTATCGGCAAGCCAGTTTTCCAGTAAAAAATGAGCAATAGCGCCTTTGCGCGCAGGCAGGATACGCGGATGGCAGCCCGCAAACACCGCCATCATTTCCTCGCGACTGACCCAGAGGGCGTCCTCGATCTCGACCGGGTCAATGGTGATCTCGCGGGTGGTCGCCTCACCTGCACAGCCTAACATCAACGACGATGGAAACGCCCAGGGCTGGCTGGCCAGATAGCGCACCGGGCCGACCTCGACGCCCGCTTCTTCAAACACCTCACGGCGCACCGCGGCTTCCAGCGTTTCGCCCGGTTCGACAAACCCGGCCAAAAGCGAATACATGCCCTCGGGCCAGCCCGGCGAACGGCCCATCAAAACCGCGTTGCCCTGGGTGATCAGCATGATCACCACCGGGTCGGTGCGGGGGAAATGCGGCGTGGCGCAGGCCGGGCAGGTCCGTTGCCAGCCAGCCTGGCTGATCCGGGTCGCCGACCCGCAGCGCGCGCAACAGCCATGGCTTTCGTGCCAGCCCAGGATCGCCTTTCCCGTCGCGGCCAATTCGGCATCGCGCGGGTTCAACCAAGTCATGACGCGGCGCAGTTCGGAAAAAACCATGTCAGCGGGTAGATCGGGGTGCTGTTGTTCCGAAGAGTCAAGAAACGCGCCCAACTGCGCGGCGTCCAGCACATCGGGCTGCCAGGCCGACAGATCATAGGCAAAGCAAGCCGCACCGTTTTCGCGGCCAAGCAAAACAGGCTCTTCGACTGCGCATTTCAGGACAGGATGTGTCAAAGGCAGTCGCACCAATGCGGCCGGGCGCGCGGGGGAAATCAAAGGCTTTCCCCGCCAAAATGCCACCGCACGTGCGTCTGGATCACCGCGCGCCGCCGAAACTGCCGCGACGTCACCCCGGATCTCGCCGGCCCGGTCGAGGCCGGAGCCGCCGAAGGTAACCTGTTCTGCGTGGTACATTTTTTTTGGCCTCAGCTGTCATACATCGACGTTGCGCACAGGCTTGCCACGGCGAGGACCCTGAAATCAATGGCAGAAAACCTTGCGCGTCGCCATCCGATCTGCTGATGTCAACTCAATCAAAGGTTGTTTTGTATTATTGTGAGAACCTCATAGGATGAACACGCGTATTTCAGACCCTGCGGTTGGCGCAGAGCGCATACAGCGGCCAGAGGCTATGACCGCGCAGCTGCGTATTTTGGCCACGACGGATGTTCACATGCAGATGTTGGGACATGACTATGTCAGGGATGTTCCGGGGCTGCATCACGGTTTGGCCGGGCTCGCCGAGTTAATCAGCACAGCGCGGGGCGAGGCCAGGCGCCGTGGCAGTGCCTGTCTGCTGCTCGATAATGGGGACATGTTGCAGGGCAATGCGTTGGGGGACGATCTGACGCGGCATCCGGTCGGGCGCGACCACCCGGTTGTCGCCAGCCTGAACCACCTGCGATATGACGCGCTGGGGTTGGGCAATCACGATTTGGATCACGGTCTGCCCTATCTTCAGCAATTTGCGCGGCAACTGGCGATGCCGGTTGTGTCGTCCAATCTGGCGGTGCCGACGCTTGCCCCCCTGCGCGACGCAGCCCTGATTGACTGTAAGGTACCGGCCGTGGGCAAGACGCCGGAACAGGTGCTACGGATCGGGATTCTCTCGGTATTGCCCAGCGAAACCGCAATCTGGAACCGGTCGGCGCTGCACGGGGTGGGGCGGGTGACATGCCCGATTGCTTCGGTGCGCGCGCGGTTGCCGATTTTACGGGCACGGGGGGCTGACCTGATTATCTTGCTGGCGCATATGGGGATCGGCGATACCGGCGGTGCCTGTGCCGCGACGGTTGACGCCACCGCATTGGCGCGAATACCCGGCATTGATGCCATCATCACTGGCCATACGCACCGTCGGTTCCCCGGACGGGATCATGGCAGCGGCGGCGCAGTGGACAGCGCCGCAGGCACCCTGGCCGATTGTCCGGCAGTGATGCCGGGGTTTGGCGCGTCCGATCTGGCGGTGGTGGACCTGACCTTGTCCCGCACGGGTGAAGGTGCCGGCACCGGACGGCACGGCTGGCATGTCAGCGCCCACGGCAGCACCCTGCTGCGCAACAGCCCCCGACTGCGGCCAGACCCGGTCGTGACAGATTTGCTTTTGGCACGGCACAACATGCTGCGGCGTCATCTGGCCCAGCCGATTGGCCAGACTGACCGTACGTTGCACAATTATTTTTCACTGGCGATGCCCACGTCGATTGCCGCACTCAGTGCGCGGGGCCTGACGCGGGTTTTGCAGCACGCAGTGGCGGGAACGGCAGCGGCAGCGTTGCCTGTTTTGGCTGCGGTTGCCGCGCATACCGCTGGCGGGCGCGGCGGGCCGGCGCATTACCTGCACATCCCGCAGGGCGCGGTCCTGCGCCGCCACTTGGCGGGGTTATGCCCCTATGCCGATGAGATTTGGGGGCTGCGCGTTTCGGGCGCTGATATCAAGCGGCGGTTGGAATATTCGGCCCGCGTGTTCACGCATCTGCGCCCCGATGCCCCGGATCAACCGCTGACCGACCCGGATGTGGCCACGTTCCATTTTGATTCGATCTACGGCGTCACCTACCAGATTGACCCCTGTGCGCCCCCCGGCACGCGGATTTCGGACCTGCGCTGGCAAGATCAGCCGGTGCGCGCCGATCAGGAATTCCTGCTGGCCACCAATCAATTCCGCGCCGCAGGCGGGGGCGGTTTCGACAGGGTCCCAGAGCACGACATCCTTGTGCGCAGCCCCGTCAACCTTGAGCAGGCGATGGCAGATGTCTTTGAAACGCCACCGCAGGAAGCTGCATCTGCCGGCACGCAAGGGCTCCGCATCATGCCTTGGCGTTTCGCGCCCGCGCCCGGTGTTCAGGCGATCTTTGAAACGTCACCCGAAGCGCTTTTATGGCTGGACGATCTGGCCCATTTGTCGCCCACGGCCCTGGGCAGTACCGCTGATGGCTTCGCCCGGCTACGCTTGCATTTCTGAGACTTGCACTTTGCGCCCTCGCCCCCTATATGGGCCTTGAGAGGTTGGTGCGGGCGAGCGCCTCGCCAACCCGGTCAGATCCGGAAGGAAGCAGCCGTAACGAGCCCCGCTTGGGTCGTTATCAGCCTCTCACCGCAGCCTTTTTGCCCTGCAAAAAGCGTGACCCCGACAGTCGCTGCGCAGCAGCAACGAGTGGGGAAGCAAAAACCCTAAAATACCTCTGACCCAGACAGCACTGTGGTTCTGCGCCCTGGCCGCGTGTCGCTCAGCTTTCGCCCAGCAACGTAGGCCACAGCGCCTGATTCCGGCGGGCGAACATTCCCAGATGCCCCACCTTGCCCATCCCGAGGGCCGCCGGGTCGATCTCGATCACATCAACATCGCCGCCGACATAGACCTCGGCCAGACGCCGCACGCATTTGGTCGGCACCAGTTCGTCGTCGCGTAGTGACACCATGTGAACAGGCGCGTCGCCTGCCCCCCATTCGGGCGTTGGCAGGCGGGTGCCGACATCGGGCAGGAACGCCCCGTCGCGGGTACACCAGCGCCGCCACTGCCAATAGGCAGCGGCGGGCAGATCAGAGCCGAAGCCGATGCGCCGACCGGGCAGATACCCCATCAGCGTGGTCGCGATTGGCCCGATGGCGTACCAAAACGCCAGCGCTGTAGCACGGTAGGGCCAAGGGTGATCGCGCACATGTGCCATGCCGCTGGCCACGGTGATCACCCGTGCCAGATCGGTGCGGTCGGCTTGCATCGGCACCAGCATCCCGCCCAGCGAATGGCCCATCGCCCAGATCGGCACGCCGGGAAATTCGCGCCGCGCCGCCGCCCGGGCCGCCTGTGGGTCGCTTTGCCCCCAGTCGATCATATCGGCCCGCGCGGTGCGCATCGACGTGGTCGCTGAAAGGCCCGTGGCGCGGTAATCGTAGGTTAAGACTGCCAACCCGCATTCCTGCGCCGCCCAGCGTGCGAAATGTGCGTAAAATCCTTGCGGCACGCCGGTGGCGCTGCTGAGCACGACAACCGCCCGTGGTGCCTGTGCGGGCCGAAACAAAGTTCCGACCAGCTCGGGCCCGTCTGCGGCTTTGAACAAGACGCGCTTTGGTTTGGCTGTAGGGGTCATGTTCGCGTTGGCGGGGACGGTGACGGACGGATCAAGGGCATCGAACATCATAAGGCTCCGATTCGGGAATAGACCAATTGGTCCAGCTGCGATATGTCTGGACCAGTCGGTCTATTCCTGTCAAGCTTGATCTATGACAGACACCCCTGCCCCCTCTGCGCTCGCGAAGGCCCTTCCGACGAAAGATCGACTGATCCGCGCGGCGGGGCGTCTTTTTCGCACGCATGGCTATCACGGCGTCGGGCTGAACGACATTCTGGCCGCTGCCGATGCCCCCAAAGGGTCGCTATACCATCACTTTCCGAACGGAAAATCGGACCTGGCGCTTGCTGCGGCGACACTGACCTCGGACGAAATTCTGCGCGCGATCGCGGCCAGTTTCGCCGGGGCGGCAGATTTTCACAGTGGCGTCACGCATTTTTGTCACAAGGCGGCCAAAGCCTTTGATTTGTCCGAACACTGGGACGGCTGCCCCATCGCTGCCACCCTGTTCGCGGACCCCCACAACACCGCGTTTCTGGACCACGCCAACCGTTGCTATGCCGGATGGATTGCCGAAGTCGAGGAGGGCGCGTTGCGCGTGGGGATGCCGCCCGACGTGGCGCGGCGCAAGGCGGAGCATGTGTTCATGCTGATCGAAGGGGCGTGGCATCTGGCCCGCGCCCGGCGCGATTCGCAGGTTTTACGCGACCTTCCGGACATGTTGGCCGAAATTTGACGGAATTTGCCGGAATTTTCCTGTAAAAAACGGCAATTTCCCGCCGCCGAATACAGAATCATCTTTGCTTTTGGAACCGAATGGTCATGATCCCAGCTGATTGTCCCCCGGGGTGATCCAATGAGACAAAAACTCTGAGGGACGCATGAGCATTTTCCGCACCATTCCGACACCACGAAGCCTGTTGGCTTTGGGTGCGGTTCTTGTCATTTCGGCCTGCGCACGCGCACCCGAAGCACCAATCGACTTTGGCGGGCTGGACCCGCAGCGGCATTTCATGGCGGTACAGACCGCCGAGGAAATGCGCGCCCAAGGCCAGCGGGTCTGGTGCGTGCCCTTTGCGCGCAACCTCAGCGGCATCGAAATTCGCGGCAACGCCGAAACCTGGTGGGACAAGGCGCGTGGCCTTTACCCCCAAGGCAAGGAGCCTGTCGTCGGCTCTGTCATGGCGTTTCAATCGACCCGCGGGATGCCGATGGGACATGTGGCAGTGGTGTCTGACATCGTGTCAGAGCGCGAGATCAAAGTTGATCACGCCAATTGGCACCGCAATCAGGTTTCCCTGAAAATGGCAGTTGTCGATGTGTCGCCACGCAACGACTGGTCCGAAGTGCGGCTGGAAACCCAACCCAACGCGTTGGGCGGTGTCTATCCGATCAACGGCTTCATCTACCCCAAGGGCAACTGAGCGCCTGCACAGTTTGTGCACAAAAACATCACGTCCGCTCCTCAGCGCATTGATTGCGCGGACGTGCGCCTCGCGGTAGGGATCGCTGATCGTAACCCCTGCAAGGCAGCACACCCATGAAACCCATCCGCCTCATGTCCGGCTTTTTCACCGTTGGCGTCTGGACCCTGCTGAGCCGCGTGCTTGGCTTTGTTCGTGAGGTGCTGATCTTGTCGCTGATCGGTCCGGGCCCGGTGATGGACGCCTTTGTCGCCGCCTTCCGCCTGCCTAACATGTTCCGCCGTTTCTTTGCCGAGGGTGCGTTTAACGCAGCCTTCGTGCCCATGTTCGCGAAAAAGCTCGAGGGCGAGGAAGGTCCGGCGCGGTTCGCCCGTGATGCGTTTAACGGGCTGGGGCTGGTGGTGCTGGCGCTTACGGGGCTTGGCATGGTGTTCATGCCCGCCCTCGTTTGGCTGACCGCCGAAGGATTTTCAGGCGATGCGCGGTTTGACATGACCGTGGGCTACGGGCGCATCGTTTTCCCCTACATCCTGTGCATGTCGCTGTCGGCGTTGTTCTCGGGCATCCTGAACGCCACAGGCCGCTTTGCCGTGGCCGCCGCAGCGCCGGTGTTGCTGAATATCTTTGTGATCGGGGCCATGGTGGCCGGCGCCATGACCGGCGGTGTCGTAATTAATTGGCTGATCTGGTCGATCCCGGTCGCCGGTGTGGCACAACTGGCTCTGACCTGGCGCGCGGCGGCGCTGGCCGGGTTCGCCCTGCGCCCTTCGCGCCCGCGCTGGACGCCCGACATGCGCGATCTGATCGTCATCGCATTGCCTGCGGCCCTGGCCTCGGGGGTGATGCAGATCAACCTCGTGGTGGGTCAGATCGTCGCCAGCCAGTATGACAGTGCCGTGTCATGGCTGTTTGCCGCGGATCGGCTGTATCAACTGCCGCTGGGCGTTGTGGGCATTGCCGTGGGTGTGGTGCTGTTGCCGGATTTGTCGCGCCGCCTGCGTGCGGGCGATAACGATGGCGCACAAACCGCTCTTAGCCGCGCCGCCGAAGTGTCCCTGGCGCTGACGATCCCGTCGGCTGTCGCGCTGATGGTGATCCCCTTTGCGCTGGTATCGGTTCTGTTTGAACGCGGTGCATCGGACGTGGACGATACCGCCGCCATTGCCACGGCGGTGATGATCTACGGGCTGGGCCTGCCCGCCTTTGTGCTGCAAAAAATTCTGCAACCAGTCTATTTCGCACGCGAGGACACCCGCCGCCCGTTCTATTTCGCCGTCGTCGCCATGGTGGTGAACGCCGGGCTGGCGATCGGGCTCGCGCCCTATGTTGGCTGGATCGCCCCCGCCATCGCCACCACGCTGGCGGGCTGGGCGATGTTTGCCTGCCTCGCTATCGGCGCACGGCGCTACGGGGCGGCGGCAAAGTTCGATGCGCGGTTTCACAAACGCATCTGGCGGGTTCTGATCGCCTCTGCCGTCATGGGTCTGGCACTGTGGCTTGGCAATGCGGCGCTGCAACCCTTCCTTGGGCTGCCGTGGTGGCGTGGTCTGGCCTTGGTGGTGTTGCTGCTGATCGGGGCCGTGGCCTATTTCGGCACCGGTCAGTTGATCGGCGCCTTCCGGCTGCGTGAATTCAAAGGGGCGGTGCGGCGCGGTTAACGGCGCTGCAACCGTGCTCTGAGCCGCGCCCATTCCCCCGGCGCAAATACAAAGCTGAGCCCGAAGCCGCAGAAAAATCCCGCCAATTCGGCCACCCACAACATGCCGGTTTCAAAGAAGACGCCCCAGAAAAGCTGTAGGCCCATGAGCAGTGCAATCAGCGTAAATGCCTGATATTGCGGCCCACCTTGGCGTTTCAGAACCCGCCACATGACAAATGAATAACCCCCGATCAGACCGTAGACACCGGGGTACGCCCCGGTCAGCCAGACCGGATCATTCAGGAGCAAGGCATAAAGAACCGCACCGCCGATGCCCGACAGGAAAAAGATGCCGACAATCGCGAGTTGCCCCATCGCCTCGCCCACCATCTTGCCCAGTGCCAAAAGCAGCACCATGGCAAACAGCCCATGCGAAAAGCCGAGGTGGATGAAGGGGTAGGTCACCAGCCGAACCACATGTTCCAGCGGGTACTGACCCGAGGCTACCATGCTGTCGAATATGATACCTGAAAAACCATAGTCACGCACCAGTCCCAGCCGCCAGCCAACGGCGCCGGGGCCGCCGATCAGGCCCGCTTCGGCCAGCGACAGCCCGGCTTCGACCCCGGCCATGGCCAGAAACAGCAAGATGACCACTGGCGGCAGGGGATTAACGGGGGGCTGGAAGTCGGGGTCTTGCATGGGGCGCTCCTTGACGGGGTTCGACGCCAGAAGTAAGCCGGGCGCGCAAGTTATTCCAGCCAAAGGTGCGTCCCCATGTCCGACAGCCAATTCACCCCGCGCGTGTTTTCAGGCATTCAGCCCTCAGGCGACCTGCATCTTGGCAACTATCTGGGCGCCCTGAAACGCTTTGCCGATGCGCAGAACCAAGGGGTTCAGTCGATATACTGCATGGTTGATCTGCACGCGATCACGGTGCCGCAGAAACCCGAAGACCTCAAACGCAGCACCCGCGAACTTTGCGCAGGGTTCATCGCGTCGGGGATCGACCCCGAGAAATCCATCCTTATCAACCAAAGCCAAGTGCCCGAACACGCGCAGTTGGCGTGGATCTTTAACTGCGTGGCACGCATGGGTTGGATGGGCCGTATGACCCAGTGGAAGGACAAGGCCGGCAAAAACGCCGAAGCCGCTTCGCTGGGCCTCTTTGCATACCCTGCGCTGATGGCCGCTGACATCCTGATCTATCACGCCACCCATGTGCCCGTGGGCGAGGACCAGAAACAACACCTTGAGTTGACCCGCGATATCGCCGCCAAGTTCAACCACGACTACGGTGTTGATTTCTTTCCCATCACCGAACCGGTGATCGAGGGGGCCGCAACCCGCGTGATGTCACTGCGCGATGGGGCGAAAAAGATGTCGAAATCCGACCCATCGGACGCAAGCCGCATCAACCTTAGCGATGATGCCGATACAATCGCCAAGAAAATCCGCAAGGCCAAGACTGATCCCGACGCCCTGCCCTCCGAAGCCAAGGGGCTGGAGGACCGTCCCGAAGCACGCAATCTGGTGAACATCTATGCCGCCCTCAGCGATCAGACGGTCGATCAGGTACTGGCTGAGGTCGGCGGCCAGCAGTTTGGCACATTCAAACCGCAGCTGGCCGATCTGGCCGTGGCCAAGATGTCGCCGATCACAACGGAGATGAACCGCCTGATGGCGGATACTGCCGAGATTGACCGCATCCTGGCGCGCGGTGCCCAGCAGGCACGCGAGATCACCGCGCCGATCCTGAAAAAGACCTACGAGATCGTCGGCATGGTCGGCTGACGCCGCGGCGTTCTGCGCTGTGCTGGGTCTATAATAACTTCGACGGGAGGGGCGGGTCGCGCCGGGGCCTCCAACCCTCAAGGCTGCTTGCCCCTCCCTGCACCTATGCGCAGGTGCACAGCCCCCCTGCGCCTTCGTGGACTTGTGTAACGCGACAGCGCAGAGCAGATTAGTGCCAACAGGAAAAGGAGTGTCCCATGACACAGCCCCATGCCAGCGTTGGCCATGTTCACCTTAAAGTCGCCGATCTTGACCGTGCGATTCACTTCTACGGCACCCTGTTGGGGTTTGACGTGACCCAGCGCTATGGGGACCGGGCGGCGTTTCTGGGCGCGGGTGGCTATCACCATCACATCGGGTTGAACACATGGGAAAGCGCCGGGGCCACGCCGCCGCCGCCGGGGCATACCGGGCTGTATCATTCTGCGTTTCTGTATCCCGACCGGATCAGTTTGGGCAAAGCGTTGCAGCGTGTGCTGGATGCAGGTGTCGCATTGGACGGGTCTGCGGATCATGGCGTCAGCGAGGCCGTCTATATCCGTGATCCCGATGGCAACGGGGTCGAACTTTATCGCGACCGTGACGCCAAAGACTGGCCCCGCGATGCGGATGGCACGCTAAAGATGTCCAACGCCCCGCTGGACGTCGCCGCACTGCTGGCAGAGGCGGCGGGCTGAGCCCACCCAACGGTCGGTCAGCGGCACGGCACGCTGGCGCATGGTGCCAAAGCGCGCTATTGCAATGATCATGTGCCGCGCCGTGGCCATACCGTTATCACCGCACCAAATCTGCTAGCCAAGCGCCATGCCAATCGCCAGCCCCGTGCAAAACCTGACGCAGCCTCGCATCCGTCCTCTGGCGGTCCGGCGCAGGTGCTGACCCTTTGAAAGGCTGACATGCCCCAAGAAAACCCTGCCGCATTCGAATTCCTGCAAAACCGTCGGTCGCGTCCGGCCAAGACGCTTGGCCTGCCGGTGCCCGACGCCGCTGCCCTGCGCCCGCTTTTGGTCGCGGCGGCGCGCACGCCCGATCATGGCAAACTGGAGCCATGGCGCTTTGTCGTGGTGGACAGGGCGGCGATGGCCCGGCTTGCCGACGTGGTGCAGGCACGCGGCGAAGCGCAGGGACTGACCGGCGAGGAGACTGCCAAGGGGCGCAGCCAGTTTGATCAAGGCAATCTGGCTGTGATCGTGGTAGAGGTACAACGCCCCTCGCCCAAGGTTCCGCCGCTGGAGCAGACCTATTCTGCCGGGGCCGTGTGCCTTGCCCTGCTGAACGCGGCGCTGGCCGCAGGCTGGGGGGCCAACTGGCTGTCGGGATGGCCCAGCCATGACCGCGGGTTCATGCAGCAGGCGCTGGAGCTGGACGATCACGAACGCATCGCCGGGATCATTCACATCGGCACCGAAACCGCAGCCCCGCCAGAGCGTCCGCGCCCGAACATCGACGAGATCACGACATGGCTGTAGGCGTTATTTTCCAATCCTTTGGCCTTGCACTGGGCCAGCTCAGCGATCCGCGTTTCCGCAAGGTGTTCTTTCTGGGTATCGGGTTGTCACTGGCGCTGCTGATCGGGGCCACGGCAGGGTTTGCCTGGCTCGTTGAATGGATCACACCCGAAGACGCATGGGTGCCGGTGCTGGGCGAGGTGAACTGGCTCAATGACTTGTTGTCATGGGGTGCGTTTTTCCTGTTGGCGGTTCTGTCGGTGTTCCTGATGATCCCGGTCGCCTCGGCCATTACGTCGATGTTTCTGGATGATGTGGCCGATGCGGTGGAACGGGTGCATTACCCTGACCTGCCCGCAGCGGCGGCGGTGCCGATTGGCGATGCCATTCGCGACACCGTCAATTTTTTGGGTGTGCTGATCGGGGCCAATATTCTGGCGCTGTTTTTGTATCTGATCTTTGCCCCGGCGGCCCTGTTCATCTTTTGGGGGCTAAACGGCTTTTTGCTGGGCCGGGAATATTTTACCATGGCCGCCATCCGCAGGCTGGGCCGGGTCGAAGCAAAACGCCTGCGCAGGCGCCATGTGGGCACCATCTGGCTGGCAGGTATCTTGATGGCGATGCCGCTGTCAGTGCCGTTTCTGAATCTGTTGATTCCGATCCTCGGGGCCGCGACGTTTACCCATTTGTTCCATTTTCTTGCACCAGCCCCGGGCGCATCCAGCGTTCAATATCGTCCACGCTGATCCACTCGGACAGGATGACCGTGGCACAGGCCGCCCAGATCACCGCCGACGCGAGGGTGGTCCAGAGTGCCTTTTTCTTGAGATGATGCTGCTCTGGCGCGCCTGCGTGCGTGCCGGGCACCACTGCGCCCGCGTCGCCTTGGGTCTGCACGCGGATGGGCAGAACAATCATAAATGTCATGAACCAGATAACGGCGAAAAGCACGATGCCCGAGGTGATACCCATGTTCAGACCTGCTCCAGCTCGACAAGTGCGCCGTTGAAATCTTTGGGGTGCAGAAACAGGACCGGCTTGCCGTGGGCGCCGATCTTGGGCTCTCCGGTGCCCAGTACCCGTGCGCCAGTGGATTGCAGGTGGTCGCGTGCTGCGATGATGTCGTCCACCTCGTAGCAGATGTGATGAATGCCGCCTGCTGGGTTCTTTTGAAGAAAGCCGTTGATCGGGCTGTCGTCACCCAGAGGGTGCAGCAATTCGATCTTTGTATTTGGCAACTCGATGAAGATGACAGTCACACCGTGATCCGGTTCGGCCTGGGGGGCGCCGACCTTGGCCCCCAGGGCATTACGGTATTGATCCGCCGCCGCATCCAGATCCGGCACGGCGATGGCAACATGGTTGAGACGTCCGATCATGAGTTCGCTTCCTTGCATCGTTTGGCACGTTATGGCGGTGCGGAGGCTGAACGGCAATGCGTCACGTTAACGCGCTGTTAGCCATCGCGGCGTAACCATTGAGTCGCAGATCAATGCAGGAGGCCATGATGGACCCAGAAAACCCCTTCTCGTCGGCAATCCCCGCCCCCACGGCCGCAAGGCCTTTGATGGGGTTGACCATTCTGGTTGTTGAAGACAGTCGTTTTGCCTGTGAAGCGATGCGATTGCTGTGTTTGCGCTCTGGCGCGCGGATCAGGCGGGCCGATTGCCTGCGCTCTGCCAGACGACATTTGCAGGTCTACCGCCCGTCGGTGATCCTGATTGATCTCGGCCTTCCGGATGGCAACGGCGTTGATCTGATAGCGGAACTGGCGCAGACCCAGCCGCGGGTGGATGCGATTATCGCTATTTCCGGTGATACCCATATGGAGCCTGACGCGCGTGCCGCAGGCGCAGATGGGTTCATGGACAAGCCGATCACGTCAATCAGCACCTTTCAGGAGGCGATTTTGGCCACCCTGCCCGCAGAACGGCGCCCAACCGGCCCACGCATTCTGACGGATGAGGAAGTGGCCCCGGACCGGATCGCCTATCAGGACGATATGGCCCATATCGCCGATGTCCTGGATTCACCCCCTGACGATCACGCGTTGGACTATGTCGCGCAGTTTCTAAGTGGTGTTGCCCGATCCGCTGACGATCAGGGGCTGGAGGAGGCGGCAAAGGCATTGGCGGTCAAGCGTGCCCTGGGCCAATCGGCCAGTTCTGAAACCGCTGTGATTGCAGGGCTGATACAACACAGGCTGTCGCAGAAAATCGCCATCTGATTTCGGCTTGGCATGGGACAATTGCGACGCTTGCGCAGCGCGCGGCCTGTACGCATCGGGGGCTTTGCCCCCAAACCCCCAGGAATATATACGACCAAAAAGAAAGAAAGGCGGTCAGCAGATACTGGTAACATCACCGGGCGCGGTGTCAGAGCAATGGATCGCCCATAGCGCGGACCAGACCCGTCAGGTCGCCCAAGCGTTCCTTCTGGTGGCCCTCGGCGTCAAAGTTTTCGGGGCTGAGCCAGGCCTCATACGCCTCTTTGAGGGCGAGCCATTCACTGTCGATCGCCGCGAACCATGCCGTATCACGGTTGCGGCCTTTTACCACTGCCGCCTGCCGGAACACCCCTTCGTAGCTGAACCCGAGCCGTTGCGCCGCGCGGCGCGACGGTAGGTTTAGAGCATCACATTTCCATTCGTAGCGCCGGTAACCTGCCTCGAAGACCCATTTCATCATCAGGTACATCGCTTCGGTCGCGGCGCGGGTTCGCTGCAAGGCGGGGCTGAAATTGATATGTCCCACTTCGATGCTGCCTGCGGTCGGGCTGATGCGCAGAAAGCTGGCGACACCTTCCCAATGGTCACTTTGCAAATTGCGCACCGCATAAAAGAGCGGGTCTGCCTGACCGGCATGGTCGCGCGCCCACCGATGATATTGTGAGGCCGATGAAAACGGCCCGTAAGGCAGATAATCCCAAACCGCATCATGGCCGAGATAGGCACGATACAGCAGAGCGGCATGGTTTTCTGCCGACAACGGTTCGAGGATGGCGTATCTCCCTGTCAGAACAGCACCTTCAGGCGGTTCGGGAGGCGTCCAGTTTCCGACAGATGTGCCCAGTGGGCGGGCGGAGGTTATGGTGTTGTTCATAGTGCAGGTTATGCACAATCGCTCGGGGTCGCCAAGCCTGTAAAATGCGCCCGGTTCTGCAGAAGAAGTCCCAAAGGCGGCGTGGCATGACCCTATTCGTGCCACATTCAGCGTCCAGCATTATGGTATCACAGAGGGGCGCAACATGGCCCGCAGGAGCCTGAGATGAACAGCACGACGCCACAGAACACCCAAGACCAACAGCCGCCCGTGGACTGGATCGTCGTTGTGGCAAATGTTCTGTGCCTGACCGTGGTCACGATTGCCGCGCTGCATGCAGGCGCGCAGAGTGGTGTCACCAATGTGGCCAGCTACGCCAGCGTTACTGCGACTTTCTGACGGGAACCGTCGCCGCGGCTGGTGCGTTGTTTGGACATAACAACGAAGGAATCCCCGATGCCCTCCATTTATGATGCGATCAAAGCTGATCATGACGAACACCGCACATTATTAAACACTCTTGCCGAAACTACAGGCGCGTCAGACGAGCGGCGTGCAGCCTGGGACCGATTTTATCACGATGTGAAATCCCACGCCGCTGCCGAGGAAGAGACGTTTTATTCCAAGTTGATTTCCAAGACCTGGGGCCAGGATGCGGCGCGCCATTCGGTGCATGAGCATCAGCAGCTTGATGACATTTTGGAAGAGTTGAACGAGATGGACATGGCGTCGCCGGGTTGGCTGACGCGGTTCAAGACGCTGAAGCATGAGTATGAGCATCACATCGACGAGGAAGAGGACGAGATATTCACCCGCGCCAAGGAAGTCATTGGCGAAGAGAAGAACGAAGAGTTTGGTGCCAAGTTCGAGGCGCGCAAAAAGAAAGAGCGCAAGCTGATCGACGAAAAACGCGAAGATAGTCTGGAAGACTAATCAAAAAGGGCCGCCAGATGGGCGGCCCTTTTGCTTTGGTCATAAGAGAGCTTATTGATCCTGCGGGATCACGCGCAGGCCCAGTTCCATCAACTGATCACTGGCAGGCTCGCTGGGCGCGTTCATCATCAGGTCTTCGGCGCGCTGGTTCATCGGGAAGAGGATGACCTCGCGAATGTTCGCCTCTTCGGCCAGCAGCATCACGATGCGGTCGATGCCGGCCGCGCAGCCGCCGTGGGGCGGGGCGCCGTATTGGAAGGCATTGACCATGCCACCGAACCGCTTGCGCACTTCGTCCTCACCATAGCCCGCGATTTCAAATGCCTTGAACATGATCTCGGGCTTGTGGTTTCGGATTGCGCCCGAGACCAGTTCGTAGCCATTGCAGGCAAGATCGTACTGATAGCCCAGCACTTTGAGTGGGTCGCCTTGCAGCGCTTCCATGCCGCCTTGGGGCATCGAAAACGGGTTATGTTCGAAGTCGATCTTGCCGGTTTCTTCGTCTTTTTCAAAGATTGGGAAGTCGACGATCCAGGCAAAGGCAAAGCGGTTCTTGTCGGTCAGGCCCAATTCTTCGCCGATCACGTTGCGCGCACGCCCGGCAACGGATTCAAATGCCTTGGGTTTGCCACCAAGGAAGAACGCGGCGTCGCCGACACCCAGACCCAACTGCTGGCGGATTGCCTCGGTGCGCTCAGGGCCGATGTTCTTGGCCAGTGGGCCCGCGGCTTCCATGCCTTCGCCCTGGTCGCGCCAGAAGATATAACCCATGCCGGGCAGCCCTTCTTTTTGCGCAAAGGCGTTCATGCGATCGCAGAACTTGCGCGATCCGCCGGAGGGGGCGGGAATTGCGCGGATTTCGGTGCCGTCCTGTTCAAGAAGTTTCGCGAAAATGGCAAAACCGGAGTCGCGGAAATGATCCGACACCACCTGCATCTTGATCGGGTTGCGCAGGTCGGGTTTGTCGGAGCCATACCAAAGTGCGGCGTCCTTGTAGGAGATTTGCTCCCAGGTCTCGTCCACCTTCTTGCCGCCGCCGAATTCCTCGAAAATGCCGGCAATGACGGGCTGGATCGTGTCGAACACATCCTGCTGTGTGACAAAGGACATTTCGAGGTCGAGTTGGTAGAAATCGGTCGGCGAGCGGTCGGCGCGCGGGTCTTCGTCGCGGAAACAGGGCGCGATCTGGAAATACTTGTCAAAACCCGAGACCATGAGCAGCTGCTTGAACTGCTGCGGGGCCTGCGGCAGGGCGTAGAACTTGCCGGGGTGCAGGCGCGACGGCACCAGAAAATCGCGCGCGCCTTCGGGTGAAGATGCGGTGATGATTGGCGTCTGGAATTCGCGGAATTTCTGATCCCACATGCGTTTGCGGATCGAGGATACAACGTCGGAGCGCAGCACCATGTTCGCCTGCATCTTTTCGCGGCGCAGATCGAGGTAGCGATAGCGCAGGCGGGTTTCTTCGGGGTATTCCTGATCACCAAAGACTTGCAGCGGCAATTCGGCAGAGGCACCCAGCACTTCGATATCGCGGGCATAGACCTCAATCGCGCCGGTGGGCAGTTTGGGGTTAATCAGGCTTTCGTCACGCGCCTTAACGGTGCCATCAATGCGGATACACCATTCGGACCGTGCTTTTTCCAGTTCGGCAAAGGCGGGGCTATCACCGTCGCAGATAACTTGGGTGATCCCGTAATGATCGCGCAGGTCGACAAAAAGCACGCCGCCGTGATCTCGCACCCGGTGCACCCAGCCGGACAGGCGCACGTTGTCGCCCTTGTTATCAAGGCTCAGATCGGCACAGGTGTGGCTGCGATAGGCGTGCATGATGGTCCCTTCCTAGGGCTAATTTTGGTTCGGGGCAGGTACACCTTTTGCCGCTCAGGAAGTCAAGGGTGCGCAGCCCAATAAGCCAGCAGGCAGCACCAGAATCGCGCCTGACTGGTAGAGTGCCGTGGCAAAACCGGGGATTTCGCTGGCCAGTGTCACGCTGATCGCGTTTTGAGACAGGATGCTGACGCCGGGCGGGAGGGCCCGAAAGAAGGTGGCATCGGGCAACAGTACCAGCGCCCCCGGCGCCGCATCAGACAGGAGCATGACCCCGGCCAGCACCGTGATCCAGCCACAGGCGACCGCCAGCAGGGCCAGGGTAAGTTTAGTAATCATGTACATGTTCCAACTGGGCTGGGCCATCTGCGATCGCGCGCAGGGTGGGCATCAGATCGGCCACCTTGACCAGCAGCAGGTGGCGGGTATCACCATACCCTTGACGCGGAAAGCTGAAGATCGCGTTTTTCATCGTTGGGCTGTCTGATATCACGGTCAGCAGGATGTCGTCATTACCGGCGATTTCGACCGCATTAACGCCCTGCCCGGCCATCTGCACCAACAGATGCGTAAGCGCGCGGTAACGCGGTGTCTCAATTTCGATCCCTTCAGAGCGGTTTGCGATCACGCTAACATCCGGCATGGCCGCCAGCGTGTCTGTACTGGCGCCAGTAACGATCATCCTTAGGGTCAGTTCATCCGCCCCCGTCGCTGCGACGGCCGATGCGATGATCCCGGCGTAGGCTGATTTGGCAGCGTATTCCGCGCCCAGCGCGAGGTTGCGTTCGTGGTCTCTCAAGGCGCCGCTGCGGGCCGCGGCAAGTGCGGTGCGGTCGGCGTCGAAATCCCATTTGTACCACGGCACCTGCTGCAAGAACTTCGCATATGCTGCGGCCTGATCTGCCGAGAGATCATCAAGGGGGCTGTGCTGTGGTCCGCGCAGCAGAGTGAACAGACGACCAAGCGTTTCTTCGTACGCGGCCTTGAGCGCGAGTTCGGCGGTAAAGCTGGTGCCGATGACATAGACCAACTGTTTGGTCGCAGTATCGACCCCGCCATGTGCGCCTGCCTGTTCACTCAGCGCACAGAGCGACGACCAATAGCTGCGGATCGCACGGAGATAGCCAAAATCATGGGGGTGCCCGCTTTGGATCACCTGCGCATAGTCGTCATAAGCATGCACGATGTGCCATTCCGGGTAGGTCAACAATGTGCGCGCTTCCGCGCGGCGGTGATCGGGCGGCAGCAGCGCGACATAGCCGTTCGCCACCACCTCACCCCGGCAGGTGATTTCCACCCAAGCCACAGGGGCCAGTAGCGCCATGATGCACAGGCCCAGCACCAAGCCGAGCCGCAGCAGCCATTGGCCCATCCGGCGCATCAGGCCCGGTTCAACCGCATACCGGCCCAGAGCGCAAAGCCGCCCAACGCCAGATGTGGCGCATTCGCCAGCACCCTCAGGAGCGTGAACGACAGCCCATCAGAGCCATGCGTGAAAATCCCAAGGTCGAGGTATCCATAACCAGTAAAGAATCCAAACACACCGTCCCCAAGGTATAGCGCACCAAACACCAGCAGGAAGAACCGAGCCGCCCGATGTGACAGCAGCGCCGCGCCCAGCGCCCAAAGCGCTGAGGCGACGTGCAGCGCGTCGTCAAAAATATCCAGCGCAAAGATGCCAAAGGCGCGCCCCTGATCATCGGTCAGGCCAGGAATGTAATTCAACGACGCCGCACCCATCAGCGCCACAAAGTAGCCAAGGCAGATTTTTTGCAAGACGGTCATAGATACTCCAGATAGCTGTCCCACAGGTTGTTACGGAAAATCATGTCCGGGTCCATCGCGCGTTTTGCTGCGGCAAATTCAGCGGCGCGGGGATAGGCACGCAGCAGTTGCGCGGGCGTTGGGTGCGGGCGATACGGCAGATAATATGCCCCGCCGATGCCGACGATACCGTCCACCAGCGCGCGGGTCATGCGGGCCATATCGACCTCGGCCCGGGCGGTCATTTCCTGACTGAACGACATCACAGCAGCGATGCGCGGTACAGGCGCATAGTTGAGCCAGCTTTCGGGATCGGTGTTCACAAAGCGCAGGGTGACATTCAGAAACTCCTGATATGAGGCAGGGATCACGGCACGGCAGAGCGCCAGAAATTCGGGAAATCTTTCAGGCGTCACGAAGTATTCATGCAAGATATCGGTGCGGGTGTCGTCGCGGTCATCCAGCGTTATAACCGGCTCATTGATCAAAGAATTGCGCGTCGTGGCACCGCCGCCGACTGCTGGGCCGAGATCGGTTTCCGTCCACCAGCGCAGGCGCTTTATCGGTTCGTTGCCCAACTGCGCGCGGTAGATATGGCGCGCGAGTTTCGACATCATGCCAGAGCCTGCGGCGGCAGGCAGATCGGATTGATCGTCTGTGGCGCGGTAGGTGATCATCAGCGCCTGCGTAAAGAAATCCGCGCGCGCCACGTTCAGCCGCCCGTAGGCCATGCTGACGGTCGGGTCGGCCAATGCGTCGACAAAGGCGTTGCCAAAATCCTTGGCTGGCATTTCGGTGAATGTGGGCTTCAGGCGGGTGTTCTTTTCCATCTCGACGTCCAGCGTGATGATGATACCGGTCAGGCCGTAACCGCCCATCGTCTGGCTGAACAGTTCGGTATTTTCATCGCGCGAACAGCGCACCAATTCGCCGTCAGCCAGCACCATATCAAAGCCACGCACGGTACTGCCCATCGGGCCAAAGGGCGCCGGCCAGCCATGCGCGTTGACGCAGAATGTTGCTGCGACGCCGAAATCGTTGTTGGACTGCATAACCTTGGGCGAAAAGCCGATAGGATCAAGGGCCGCGATCACCTGCGACCAGCGCGCGCCGGCGTGGGTGCGATACAGGCCCGCAGTGCTGTCCGGCTCGACCAGTGCATTGTCGAACGTAATGGCGTGACCGTCGCGCGGTATCGCCTGACCGCCCATCGAATGGCGTGCCGCGCCGACGTTGACAGGACGCCCTTGCGCGCGCGCTTGCCTGATCTCGGCACGGAGCGCTGCGATCATTGTGTCGCCGGGATCATCCTTGAGAAGGATATGTTTATAGATCGGAGTGGGGCTGAGCAGGCTGGCGTCATTCATGACGCCCCCGGTTTCAGCCACAGCGAGGGACCGCGTGCCGATCATGCTGGGATTACGTGCCACCAATCCGCGGCCCGCCCATGCCCCCAATGCGGCCCCGCTGCCCAAAAGCGCCGCCCTGCGTGTCCAGTTTCTCATCTTGCCCTCGCGCCCGGCTATCCCCGCTCAGGGTTAGCGCATCTTGGACCGCAGTGAAAAGTTGGAAAACGGGGTTATTCCATACCTTGTATCCCCCCTTCACCCCACGTCAGGCCACGCTGGCGTGCGGCAGAACAAAGCTTTGACCCCGTTGCGGCGTTGTATTCACCCGCAAGGCGCAGTGGTAGGCGTCCGACAGGATGTCGTCAGTCATCACCTGCGACGGTGTGCCACTGCTGGTGACGCGCCCCGCACTGACCACGGCCATCTGATCGGCAAACATCGCTGAAAGGTTCAAATCGTGCATCACGGCCACCACACCGCCGCCACGGGCCGCGTAATTGGCCAGCAGCCGCATGACAATCAACTGGTGACCGATATCAAGGCTGGCGACGGGTTCGTCGAGCAGCAGCCAGCGCGGGATGCCTGCCACCATCGGGTCCCAAACCTGGCACAGAACGCGGGCCAGTTGGCTGCGTTGCTGTTCGCCGCCAGACAGTTCCTGATAGAACCGAGGGCCGTAACCTGCCAGCCCAACCGCCGCAAGCGCGCGGTCGGCCAGCGCCGTCGCCGCCCCCGATGTGCCCGCCCGCAGCCCCATGCGCAGCACCTCGGCGGTGGTGAACGGAAACGCCAGCGTTGTCGCCTGTGGCAACACACCCCGTATCGCGGCCAATTCCCAAGGTTTCAGCGTTGCGGGGTTCAGGCCGTTCAAAATCACCTGCCCGTCAAAGGGAATTTCGCCCGTTATCGCCTTGAGCAGCGTCGATTTGCCCGACCCATTTGGCCCGACGATGGCGGTGAATTGCCCGGCGCGGGCGCAAAAATCGGCGCCGTGCAGGATTGGTTTGCCGTTAATGCGCACGTGAATGTCGAATGCCTGCAACATCATAGATCCACCAAGCCGCGACGCCGCAGCAATATCCACAGGAATATCGGGGCGCCCAGCACGGCCGTAACGATGCCGATCGGCAGTTCGGCGGGCGCGATGATCATCCGGCTGATGACATCGGCAATCAACAGCAGGCTGGCCCCAAGCAGCGCCGCGTTGGGCAGCAGGGTTTCGTGATCCGGTCCGGTGGCCAAGCGCAGCAGATGTGGCACGACGATGCCGATAAACCCGATGCCCCCCGACACCGCTACCGCTGCCCCAATGGCGGCGGCCACCGTCAGGATCGCAATGTTCTTGACGCGTTGAACCGGGATGCCCATATGCGCGGCCGTCGCTTCGCCAAAGGCAAGACCATTCAGGCCGTGGCCCAGAAAACCGGCCACAAGGATGGCCGACACGATCAGCGGACAGGCAACCATCACTTTGGTCCATGTTGCCCCCGCCAGTGACCCCAGCCCCCAAAAGGTCAGGTCGCGCAACTGTGCGTCATCGGCGATATACACCAATATGCCAGACACCGCCCCGGTCAGCGCGCCCAGCGCGATCCCCGCCAGCAGCATCGTTGCAACAGATGTGCGTCCGCGCCTTGTGGAAACCCGGTAGAGAACCATCGTGGCCGACCAGCCGCCAAGGAACGCGGCCAACGGCACCAGCCAGGGGCCAATCCACCCCATCAGCGACAGGGGCAGCGCAGCCCCCAGGACGATGGCGGCAATCGCACCAAGACCCGCCCCCGCGCTGACGCCCACCAATCCCGGATCGGCCAATGGGTTGCGAAACAAGCCCTGCATCACGGCGCCCGACACCGCCAGCGCCGCACCCACACAGATGCCCAAGATCAAGCGCGGCAGACGGATGTCCCATAGCACGACGCGTTCGGTTTGTGTCAGCGGCGTCCCTTGCACCATTTTGCCCAACGCGCCCCAAAGCGAGGCACCGGAGGCGCCGTAGGTCAGGCTGATTACGCTGACCGCAGCCAGCAGCAGCGCCAGCCAGATATGCGCCCGCCGCGCGCGACTGCGCCGATCCGTCACGCGCTGTGCGCCGCGAATTTCCGCATAGGCCGTCACGTGATCAGCCTCCGTACAGGGCGGTGTTCAAATCGGTGATCGCCGCCGCTGTGCGTGGACCAAAACCGAGCAGATACAGCCCATCCATCCGCACCACGGCGCGCGCCTGTCCGGCGGGGGTGGGGGCAATCGCGGGCAGCGCGACCAGATCCGCGATCGTGCTGTCATGGTCGCCGCCGCGATCCATCATCAGGATCACATCCGGGTTCGCGGCCAGAACGGCTTCGTCGGTCATGGGTTTGTACCCCGAAAAAGCGGTTACGGCGTTGGTGCCGCCTGCAAGGTCGATCATTGCGGCAGCGGCGGTATCGCGCCCCGATGCCATGATGCGCCCCCCTTGGGTGCTGAGGATGAACAGCACCGATTTACGGGGGCCTCCTGCCTCGGTCTGGGCCTGTTCCGTCGCCAAAGAAAGATCGCGGCGTATTTGATCGGCCAGCGCCTGCGCGCGCGCAGGTTCATCAATTGCAGCACCAACTGCCTGCACTTTGACTGCGATACCTGCGATGGAATAGTCCTCTGGCACGGTGACGAAGGGCACATTGGCGGCCTGGAGCACGGCAATCGTTTCGGGCGGGCCTGCACCCTCTTCGGCGATGATCACCCGAGGCCCCACTGATAGCACCCCTTCCGGCGACAGGGCGCGCATGTAACCGACGTCGGGCAAGGCCTGCGCCGCTACCGGGAAAGTCGACGTGGTATCCCGCGCGACCAGACGGTCCTGCGCGCCAAGGGCATAGATGATTTCCGTCACCGATCCGCCGATTGCAACGATGCCACCCGGCTTGTCCGCCGCCACTGCCGCCGTAGCGCCCAACCCCAGGACGCCAAGCGCCGCGCCAGCCCGGCCAATGAACTTGCGCCATCTCATGCCGGGATATCCGAGGCGAGGCCCGCGACAATGTCGCGCCATGCCGGGCGGCTGTCGCGCCCTTCCCTGCCGACGCCAAATACCTGCAAGATCAGCCCGCCATTTGCATTGAATGCCTCGACCGATACTGCGGGGCCGCGTTTGGTGGGTTTATCTACGGCCCAAACCTCGGCCACGTGATCCAGCCGTAAATGCAGATTAAAGCGGGGATCAAGCACGTTTTGCCACGGGCCCATGGGCTTGAGCGTCTCAATCGGGCCGGAATGGATCTGGATGCAACCGCGATTGCCGGTAAAGATCATGACCTCGACGCCGCGCGTCTGTGCGGCCTGCAACATGTCGTCCACGGCACCAACGGCCAATTGCCGCACATAGGGGGCGCCCGCGATGCGGTATGCCCCCAAGCGGTTCATCTTGAGCTTGGAGGTCAGACGCATGAATTGGTGAGTATCCGTCATACGCGCCCATTCGCTTTGCAGGATCTCACGCTTGGCGACATCACCTTTTGGGGCCTCGTCTGGCACACGGTCCGACACATCCAGCACTTGTGACTGATCATCTAGGCGCAGTGTCTTTTTCGCGTTGTCCCATGCCGCAAGATGCGCGTCATCACGCAGGAAAATCTTGTGCACCGCGTCCCCCGCCGCGTCGAAAACTTGCAGGCTGCGCCGGACGCCCGTGTCCGTTTCCTTTTCGACCATATAGGCATGCTGCCAGTGGCTGGGGAAAATTCGCAGGTCAATTTCGTCGTTCAGGATCATCGAGGCATGGGCGCCGGAGTGGTAGTTGTCGTAAATCCCCGTCTTTTCATGCACGCAGGATTGGTTGCGGGTCAGGGCCATAACCTCGCCCAGACTCTGTGCCGCTGCCATGATGCCATCAGGATGGGGGGCGATACGTGTCGACATGTCGCCGCTGTGGGCGGCGATCAATTGGGCCTCGCTGATTGCCAGCTTATCAGCCAGATCGCGTTCGCGCATCTGCGCATGATCCGCGCGAAAAGCACGGATATCGGTCGGGGAAAGGGGGGTAAGATCGTTCATGTAGCACCTGCGCCTGATCGTGGTTCCGGACGGGGCTGGCAGAGTGCGCAAAACGGCACGGGCTGGCGGCCTGACCGCTAGGCAATCAAGCTTTATAGTTGACAGTTTTAGTCAACATTTCTAGAAGGCGCAAGAGCCAAGCCAGTTTGGCCCGTCTTTTTTCACCCACCCGACGCCAGCCACTTGCAAGCAAACGGCCCCCTATTCCAGAACGCTTGTGAGGAACAACATGACACCTTCCGTTGGCAGACATGCGCAACTGCGCGGCACCACCGCCCTTTTCTTATTCATCTTTGGTGCCGCCACGGCCCATGCCCAGGATACCGGCACTGCCGACCTTGGCACGCTGATCCTGGGTCAAAGCAAACGCGATGTGCAGACCAATACCGCCACCCCGATCACGCAGGTCGATCAGGATGAAATCAACGACCGTCAGGCGGGCACCGTTGCCGAATTGATTGATTCCGTTCCGGGCGTAAGCCTTGTAAACGGGTCCACCCCGCAAGGGTCGGGCATCAACATCCGTGGTTTTGGCGCCAATGGCACCTATGGCACAGATCAAAAGGTCGCGGTGCAGGTCGACGGTGCCAGCGTCGGGGCCGAAGAACTTTACCGGATCGGCACGCAATTGTTTACCGATCCATTTCTGTACAAGAACGTCAGCGTCATCCGCGGCACAGTCGGCAGTTTCGAATATGGCGCCGGGATCATCGGCGGCGTCGTCCGGCTTGAGACCAAGGACGCGTCGGATTTCACTGGCGGCACGCCGGGGTTTGTCTTTGGCCAAACGCTGGAGTTTACGAGTAATGGCAACGGTGTCACCAGTTCCAGCACGCTTGCCTGGCAGCCCGATGCAAATATGGAGTTTCTGCTGAACTACACCTGGCGTGATCAGAGCGATCAACAGGATGGCGCCGGAAATACCATTGGCAACAGCGCCTTCACATTGCCGTCGGGGTTGGTCAAAGCGAAATATACGTTCGGCGAGAACAGTGATCACGCGCTGACCTTCAGCCTGAGCAATACCGAATCCAGTGACCGCGACGTGCCCTATGATAGCTTTACAACCACGGCCGATGCCTTTGGCAATGTTGACCGTGACACGGCATCGCGCACCGCCGTGCTAAGCTATAATTTTAACCCGTTGGACAATGATCTGCTGAATTTGACAGTGGCGCTGTCGCACGCTGACCAGCAGATTGATCAAACCTATGTGCCGGGCAGTTCGCCCCTGGAAGGGACGCCAGGCTTTGCCAGATTGGCAGCGCTGGTAAATGCCGATCACCGCTACCAGACCACCAAACTGTCCTTCAAGAATACGAGTTTGTTCGCCACCGGCGCCGTCGGCCACGATTTGCGTACCGGTCTGGAGTTCACCCGCAAGGAACGACTGAACGCCAGTTCGGCCCCCGGAGGCGTGGACAACCGTATGGCGTTTTTTGTGGTGGATGACATGACCATTGGCGACGCTTGGACGATCACGCCTGCGCTGCGCTATGAGCGGTCGCACATTGACGGCACGACCGCGCCCAATGATGGCAGCTTTGTCGATGACGCGCTGATGGGCGGGCTGTCGCTGCGCTATGCCCTCAGTAATGGTGTGGCGCTGTTCGGCAGTGCGGCCTATACGGAAAGCCTGCCAATCATTGACGACCTGGGCGATGCGGCCTTTATTACTCAAGCAGAGAAGTCGCGCACATTCGAGCTTGGCGTGGCGTTCGACAGGCACGACCTGATCCGTGGCGGCGACCGCTTTGCGATCAAAGCGACGCTTTATCAGACTGACCTGTACGATGTAACATCCTACACCGTGCCGGGGCTGCGCCCAGCGCCAGCGTTGGACAGGATCGAAACGGAAGGGCTGGAAATCGAGGCCTCTTACGCGATGGCGAGCGGGCTGTATCTGGATGTGAACGCCAATATCGTAAATGGGATGGAATTCGGCGCAGCAGTGCCAGCTACCAGATGGCGCAACACGCCTGCTGATTCTCTCCGCGTGACGCTGGGCAAGAAGTTCGGAGATGAGCTGGACGTCAGTTGGGAAATGGTCGCCAATGCCAATGTCGCGACAACAACGACCAGCCGCGCAGGCTTTGGCGTGCACAATCTGCGCGCCACCTACGTGCCGCAGTCCGGCATCCTGCGTGACACGCAGATTCGGGTCGGTGTGGAGAATGTGTTTGATCGCGATTACACGCCGCATCTGTCCACCCGCACAGCACCGGGGCGCAATCTAAAGCTGACCCTGTCACGCCAATTCTGACACCAGCGAAGAAGCGGGGGCAGGCCGCGCAGGATCACCCTTGTGATCGCTTGACTTGGCCCCGCCCCCTGCCTAGACCCGCGTCTTTCGTTTTGACGCAGGAGAGATCGAGATATGTCAGGGCAGAGCCGCGCATTGGGCATTGATTTCGGGACATCAAACACCGCCGCAGGATATCTGCACGACGGGATGCCCTGCCTGATCGAAATGGCGCCGGGACAAACCACCCTGCCCACCACCTTCTTTTTCGACTTTGACAGCCGCAAGACCTTGATCGGCGACCCTGCCAATCAAGCACTTCTCGATGGGGTCGAGGGCCGCTTCATGCGTGCACTCAAGCGCGTTTTAGGCACCAGCCTGATGCATGAAAAACGCCAGATCCTGAACGAACGGGTCACATTCGTCGATATCATCGCGCGGTTCCTGCGCGAAATAAAACGCCGTGCCGAAGCGGAGACCGGCCTGCAATTTGACCACGCTCTATCCGGTCGCCCCGTGGTGTTTCACGGCTCGGACGACCCGCGCGAACAACAGGCAGAAGATGATCTGCGCGCCTGTTATCTCGCGGCTGGATTTGGCGATGTGACGTTCATGGCCGAACCCGAGGCCGCAGCCATTGCCAGCGGGGCGCTGGACCATGCAGGTGAGACCGGGCTGATCGTCGACGTGGGCGGTGGCACATCGGATTTTTCTGTCTTTCGCGCAGGGGCCGAAGGGGTAGATATTCTGGCCAACCACGGGGTACGCATCGGTGGAACCGACTTTGACCGCGCGATCAGTTTTGAACAGGTGATGCCGCTGCTGGGCAAGGGGGTCGAACTGCGCAATGTAATGGGCCCCGGCACCCTGCCCGCCCCAAATGCGTTGTTTGACGATCTGGCAACCTGGGAGAAAATACCATTTCTCTATACCGCGCAGAATCGTCGCGATGTGGCAGAGATGGGGCGCATGGCCGTTGAGCCCGAAAAATTCGCCCGGCTGAGCGCTGTATTGCAGGACGAGCTTGGCCATGAGCTAGCTTTTGCCGTAGAACGCGGAAAGATCGACGCGAACGCGGGCCGGGCGCAGTCGCGCATCGAGATGGACGTGATTAACGCAGGCCTATTCGCCACACTTCCCCCGGATGATCTGGCCCGTATCCTTGCCCCGTTTGCCACCACTTTGCAAAAGGGTGCGCGCGATACCTTGCAGCGTGCGGGAATTGCGGCTGACCAGATTGATCATGTGATCTACGTCGGCGGGTCGAGCCTGATGTCGGTGGTATCGAGCGCGATGAAGTCGGAGTTCCCGAACGCACGTCACAGCTTTTCCGAGGTATTTACCGCCGTGACGCACGGCTTGGCCAGCGCGACGGCGCGGTTGTGAAAGCGGGGGCGGTTGTGAACGCAGGGGCAGTTTAGGCCACCCCTGCGAAAAGGTCACTTCATGTCGGTGACGGTTAGCTTGCCTTTGACACGATCTGCGACAAATTCGATGTCCTGACCTTCGGACATCCGCGCGATCATCGCCTCATCGGCGCGGAACACCATTGTCATCGCAGGCATGTCGAGCGTGGCCAGAGGACCGTGGATGATGGTGACCTTGCCCGCCTTGGCGTCGATCTTCTTGATCTTGCCAGTCGCGTATTCCACCACGGCTTCGGCCATTTTCTCGCCCACAGCGATGGAGCCGTGCATGCCGGATTCGTAGTGGCCGGGGATAAGGCAGGCAAATTCAAATGTGCCCGCATTGGCAAAGGTCCAGATCACCTCGCCAGCGCCGCCCTCGTCCAGACGGACAGAGTTGGGATCGTCATGTTCCATGTCCATCTTTGCCATCATTTCCTTGTGCTCGGCATTGCGCTCAAGGGTGTCGATCACGAATTCATGTTCCAACTCGCCTTTGTTGATGACGTTAAAGCGGATGGTTTCGCCCTGCGCGATCTCAAGCTCGCGGGGTTCAAACAGCATTTCACCATCGTCGGTTTCGCGCATGGTCACCTCAATGGTGCGGTCCACCGATGCGGCGTCGCCGGGCATGCCGATCATCATCTCGGCGTGTTCGGCGGCATGGTCATCGCCGTGGCCGCCTGCGGCATAGGCAGGGGCGCTGAGGGCAAGGGCGATGGTGGTGGTCAAAAGAAGATTTTTCATCATTTTTCCTGTAGGTTTCATAGGTTGTTGGAGCAAAGGGCCATTCAGCCCTTTGAGGTTGGTTTTGGGGTGATCTGGGTTTTCGGGCTGGTGTTGCTGGCAAACTCCGGCAGTTCGCCGGTCCATTCGTAGGCCTGTTCGCCCGGAGGATTTTCGTACCAGCCGGGGTCTTCGTAATCATCGGCGTCGATCCCCTCGCGGACTTTCACGACCGAAAACATGCCGCCCATTTCGATGGGGCCATGCGGGCCCCAGCCGGTCATCATCGGCACGGTATTGTCCGGCAGTGGCATTTCCATCGTGCCCATATCCGCCATGCCCGCCGTACCCATGGGCATGTATTCAGGCTGGAACGTACGGATTTTGCGGGCCAGCGGTTTCTTGTCGACGCCGATAAAGGTCGGCACGTCGTGGCCCATCGCGTTCATTGTGTGGTGCGACTTGTGACAATGGATTGCCCAGTCGCCCAGATGTTCCGCGACAAATTCATAGGCGCGCATCGCGCCTACGGGGATGTCGATGCTGACCTCCGGCCATTGCGCCGCCTCAGGCACCCAGCCGCCATCGGTGCAGGTGACCTTGAAGTCATAGCCGTGCATGTGGATCGGGTGGTTGGTCATCGTCAGGTTGCCGACACGCACGCGCACCTTGTCGCCCCGATTGACCACCAGCGGGTCGATATCGGGGAAAATCCGACTGTTCCACGTCCACAGGTTGAAATCCGTCATTGTCATGATGCGCGGCACATAGGTGCCGGGATCAATGTCAAAGGCGTTGAGCATGATCAGGAAATCGCGGTCCACGGGCATGAAGGTCGGGTCTTTGGGGTGCACGACAAACATGCCCATCATGCCCATCGCCATCTGCACCATTTCATCCGCGTGGGGGTGGTACATGAAGGTGCCGGATTTCGTCAGGTCGAATTCATAAACATAGGTCTTGCCCGGCGGAATACCGGGATGCGACAGCCCGCCAACACCGTCCATGCCCGAGGGCAGGATCAACCCATGCCAATGCACGGTTGTGTGTTCCGGCAGGCGGTTGGTGACGTAGATACGCACGCGGTCGCCTTCGACCGCCTCGATCGTGGGGCCGGTTGATTGGCCGTTATAGCCCCACAGATGCGCGATCATCCCGTCGGCCAGCTCGCGCTCCACTGGTTCAGCAACAAGGTGAAACTCCTTCACGCCGTTGTTCATCCGGTGTGGCAGGGTCCAGCCGTTCAGAGTAACGACGGGGTTGTAATCCGGCCCCGAGGACGGGCGCGGTGTGATTGCAGTTGCGGCACTGTCCATCTGCGCCGCCTCAGGCAGACCCATGTTGGTGGTCTTGCCCCAAGCCTGTGACGACACCAGCGCCGCACCCGCGGCCCCCGCGCCCAGCAATTGACGTCTGTTGATCATGTCCTGTCCTTTCAATGTCCTGCACCGCCGCCAGCGGCCAGCGTTGCACCACCTTCGGCGCCGCCACCACTGCCTGCACCACCGCCATAGATCGCGGCGGTCAGATCGGCCTGCGCCATATAGAAATCGCGTTTGGCATTGGCCGCCTCCAGTTGCGCGCCCAGCTTTTCGCGCACGTCTGTCAGCAGTTCGAATGTGTTGGTGATCATGCCGTTGTAAGACAGCAGGCCTTCTTCCTCGACGGTCTTGCGCAGTGGCACCAGCACGTCACGGTAATGCCGCGCGATCTTGTACGAGGCGAGGTAGCCCACCTCGGCGCCCCGCGCTTGTGAACGCACGTTCACGGCCTTTTCCGCCAGCACATTGGCGGCTTGGAGATAGGCCAGTTCGGCCTTGCGCATCCGGGCCTTGCCGCTGTCGTAGATCGGTATCGCAAATTCCAACTCTAGCTGTGGGGTGGTGCTGGTTTCCACGTCACCGTCCTCAGCCTCGCGTTCAGTTTCAAACCCCGCGATGATCTCAAGGTCTGTGACCAGCCGCGTCTGATCTGTCAGGCCAAATGCCGCGGCCTGCGCCTCAAGGCCCAGTTTGGCGACGCGAAGATCGAGCCGGTTGCGCAGAGCCTTGGCCTCGATCCCCGCCACCTGACCGACAGAACGCGGCAAAGGTGGCAGCGCATCTGGCACATAGTAGTCGACGTCAGCACCCCACAACCCCATGAGCCGGGTCAGGTTTTCCTTGGCGCGGCTGGCGTTCAGTCGGGCCTGCGCCAGTTGTCCGGCCAATTCGGCATTGAGTGCTTGTTCGCGCGCCTGGCCTGCCTTGTTCAGCGCGCCGGTCTCGCCCAGTTTACGCGCAAGTTCAGAGCCCGCGTCCGAGGTCGCCTTGGCGCGGTTGAGGTAACTGACAACCTCGAACGCAGCCACGGCAGAAATCCAGGCGCGACGTGTCTGGTCGGCCAGCGTCAGCGTGTCGTTTACCGCCTCAAGCTGTGCCGCACGGAAATTTACATCGGCTAGGGCCACCCGCTGTTTGCGGGTTCTCGCATCCAATATGTTGGTGGCAATCATGCCTTCAATGGCGCGGTACGCCCCCAGCTCGGCGGCCCCAATCCCCAAGATGCCAATGGAGACAACGGGGTTTTCTGGCGTAGACTGCTGCCATGCCTCTGCCGCCGACAGCCCCACATTCGCATAAGAAGCCTGCAAGCCCTTGTTGTTGAGCAGGGCAACCTGCACGGCGGTCTCGGCTGAAATCGTCTTGTGATAGACCATCTTTTTGACGTCAGCCTTGACCGCCATATTCTCGGCCGCGGTCTGGGCAAAGACGGTACGCTTGCCGATGGCGGCAGACGTCTGGCTGGAGACATTGGCGAAACCGGCCGTGGGACTGGTATAGATGTCAGGCACTGCCGTCGCGCAAGCGCCGAGCAGCAGTGGCACGCCAAGTATCAGCGTGGTTTTGAAGGGCTGCATCAATTGCCCTCCGACTGTTCTTGATTAACGGTGCGCCAGTCGCGCGGGCCGGTTGGCGCGCGCTTTACGTAACCCGCTAAAGGATCTGCGTGGCGAACCGGCGACAGCACGGCACGATCCGCGGCTGCGGTCTGTGCCGTAACATCTGGCAAGGGAGTGGGCGCCGTGGCGCATGCACCAAGTACAAGGGCAAAGCCCCCCGCGAAGAGAGAGAGTTTCATGTTGATAAACCTGAGTAAAAGCTGATGGAACTTGCACGGCAAACCGCACAAGATAAAACCCCCGGTCAGAGGGCCGCGTTCAGATCAGGTGTTTTGGAGGGCGCAGAAAAGCGGCGGGTTCGATGGCATGCGATGGGTTGTAATATGCCGCATAGGTGCTGTGAGGGCCTGCAACAACGAACGATGCTGAGGTCTCAAGCAAGGCCAAGGACATACAGATGCCATTACAACAATGCGCTGAAACGTCATCATCCTCTGCCGACTGACCCTCGGTCGCACTTTCGTCTGCGTAAGACATCATTGCGCCATGCGTGTGATGCGCGTGTTCCGCGCCCTGCTTTGCCGCACTGATCTGGTCATGGCCTGCACCATGCATACCCGATGCCGCATGCGCACCCGACGGGGGGCCATAACCAAAGCAAGGGCAAGCATCAGGCACATAAATACCTTTAGCAGCCCTGCAAAAGAGATGTTTTTCAGCTTCATAGTGGACAATTGGTTGGTTTGAACCGACCTGTCAATCCGTACAGCGCTGGAAGGTTGGCGACTTTATTTTAGGTGTGGCGAACATCTGCCAATGCGGTGGCTTGTTCTTTCGCGCCTTTGGGCCAAAGCCTAAAGCGCTTTGGCAAGCATCCACAGCCCCATACCGAACATCAGCACATTTTCTGTCAGGGAGATAAACCCAAGCGGTACATTGCTGTTGCCGCCAACGCAGGCGCATTTCAACTCGCGCTTGTCGACATAGACCGCCTTGATGACGGATATGGCCCCTATGCCCCCGATAACGATGGCGACTGGTGCAGATATCCAGGTCAGCGCGCCTGCTGTCATCAAGATACCCGCGAGCGCCTCGCCGAACGGATAGACTTTGCCATAGCGCACCCAGCGCTGCGCCAGCAGGTCATAATTCAGGAACATCGTGGAAAAACTCTCCAGATCCTGAAGCTTTTGGACCGCCAAAATGCACATTGAAATCGAAATGAACCATTCAAACCCGCGCAGCGTAAAAATCGTGCCAAAGCTGTACCACGACAGACCCAAAGCCATGAGGAATGCCATGGCGAAGATGGCGATCACGGGTTGGTAGGACGTGTCCGATTGCTGGTCTTTGGGCTTGTCCATCCCGAAGTGGATACGCAAATCCTCAAAGCCACCCACCCGCGTGCCGTCGATAAAGGTCTGCGGCGTGGTATTGACGTTATGCTTAGCCTTAAATGCGTCGGTTTCTGCACGGGACGTGAGGGGATGATCAATGACCTCGTAGCCTTGCCGCTCCAGCAGATCCTTTGATTTCAGACCATAAGGACAGGTGTGTTCGGTCATTACCATCCGGTACAGCTCGGCGCGTTTCGACGTATGTTGCGATGTCATCTGCGTCTCCTTCATTTGCCTTCCACTTCAGGCGTCGCCGCCGGACCTCCCTCCAGATCCGCGATCAGGGCTTTCATCTCGGCGATTTCCTTACGTTGCGCCTTGATGATGTCATCGGCAAGCTTGCGGACGCGCGGATCTGAGATATTGGCGCGTTCGCTGGTCAGGATTGCGATCGAGTGGTGCGGGATCATGGCCCGCATCCACGATGTATCATCGACAGTTGTCTGGCTGCGCACCAGAAACAACGACAGTACAAAAACCAATGCGCTGCCGGTAAAGATTGCAACATTGGCGGTTCGGTTGGTGTACATGCCGAGCATAAAGGCCAGCATGATGATCGCCATCACCGCCCCCATATAAATTGCCATGTAACTGCGTGTTTCACTAAAGAAGACGTGATCCAGAGCATATGTATTGAGATACATCAGGCCAAACATCACTGTGGTCGACGTCAAGATCATTGCGAAAAAGCGCCAATAAGACATGGGAAACCTCCTTGAAGTGCGTCGCTGTAAGTAACAACAAGCCTCCAACGCGGGAAGGTTCCCGCCGACGGCAACTTTTTTGTTGCCGACAGCGCAATCGCGAGCGTCACCATGGGCATTAACGCAGGATTTAGACCCGCCAAAGCACTGGCGAGCCTAAGTACCTAAGTTGGGCAGTTCTTAGCCAGCAAAGACATAGCTCGTCTTAACAATCGTATAGAATTCAACCGCATAGCGCCCCTGCTCGCGTGCGCCGAAGGACGAGCCTTTTCGGCCACCGAAAGGCACATGATAATCCACGCCCGCTGTGGGGAGGTTGACCATAACCATCCCTGCCTCGATCTGGCGCTTGAAGGCACGGGTGTGTTTCAAGCTGGACGTGCAAATCCCCGCTGACAAACCAAATTCGGTATCATTCGCCACCGCCAACGCCTCATCGAAATCAGCCACTTTAATCACGGAACCACAGGGCCCGAATATTTCCTCGCGGTTGATCCTCATCGTGTTGTCGGTGCCCAAGAACAACGCAGGCGCCTGATAGAAGCCCGGCGTAGCCAGATCCAACCGCTCGCCGCCAATTACCTCTGCGGCCTCTTTGCGCGCGACTTCGACGTAGTCGAGGTTTGACTTTAGCTGCTTTTCATCGACGACCGGGCCGATTTGCGTCGCCGGGTCCATGGCATCCCCGACTTTCAGCGCCTTCATTTGCCGGGTCAATTCGTCCACGAATGCGTCGTGGATACCTGCTTGCACGATCAGCCGTGACGAGGCCGTGCAGCGTTGGCCTGTGGAAAAGAAGGTGCCGTTCAGGCAGGCAGGCACTGCGACCGGAAGATCGGCATCGTCCAGCACGACCATTGGATTCTTGCCGCCCATTTCCAACTGGACCTTCTTCTTCATCTTGCCGCAGACCTCGGCAATGTGGTTGCCGGTCGCGACGGACCCGGTAAAGGAAATCGCGTCGATTTGCGGATGGGTAACAATCGCCTCTCCAACGGTAGAACCGCGCCCCATCACCAGATTGAACACACCGGGTGGGCAGCCGTTTTCATGCAGCAGCGTTGCAATCACATGCGCGCAACCGGGTGTCAGGTCGGCGGGTTTGATGATAACACAGTTGCCATAGGCCAGCGCAGGCGCGATTTTCCACGCAGGGATTGCAATGGGAAAGTTCCATGGCGTGATCAGCCCGACAATCCCTACAGGTTCGCGCGTGATCTCAACGTCGATGCCGGGCCGAACCGACGATTGCAACTCTCCCGAAATCCGCAGCGCTTCGCCTGCAAAGAATTTAAAAACCTGCGAGGCGCGCATCGTCTCGCCAATACCTTCGGCCAGGGTCTTGCCCTCTTCGCGGGCCAGTAGCGCTCCGAATTCCTTGCTGCGGGCCGCGAGCGCATTGCCAACGCCATCCAGCAGATCATAGCGGGCCTGCGGCGTGCTGTTGGCCCATGCCGACCGCGCCGCTTGTGCAGCCTGCACGGCACTTTCCACGGAATCCGCATCGCCATAAGAATAGCTGCCAACGATGTCGTCGGTGTTCGATGGGTTCAAGTTGTCATTATAATTGCCAAAGCTGACCCATTCGCCGTTGATCAGGTTATCGTGCTTGCTCATGTTATGATCCTTCGATTTTCGATGATATCGTGTTCGTATCTGCCTGCGACGCGGGGTCGACCGTGGGCGCGCATTCAATGGCGTCGAGCGCGGCTTTGGCTGCGCTGTCCAGCGGCAGAAATGGGGGTACGGCGTTGTGCCAGATTGCGTTGCCGGTGCGGCGGGCGACCATGTATTTGATCGACGGGATCAATGGATGAGACATCAGCCCGGCCCGTAGACCAGCGATCTTTTCGATCAAGGCTGGGTCAGGGTCGGAACGATCTTTCCAAATCTGTGCACATACGGCGGATGAGTGGTTGACCGTGGCAGAGATGCAGCCGGCAAAGCCCGATCTACCCGCCTCTGCCAGCGAGGTTTCCGAGCTTGGGAAAACGGCAAACCCCGGTAATTTCGATGCAAGTTCACGACAATATTCCAGATCGCCGGAGGAATCCTTAATGCCTGCAAAACGGTCGGGGTACGTTGCGCAAAGGCGCGCAAGCAGCCGGTGGGACAGGGGAATCCCCGTCATCTGCGGGTAGTTGTAGAAATACACCTTGATCGGCCGCGTACCCAGTGCCTCGTGCAGCGCCTCGTACCAACGAAACAGCCCGTCATCTGACGTCGGCTTGTAGTAGTAAGGCGGCAAAACCAGCGCCGCAGCAAACCCCAGGTCGTCGGCGTGGCAGGTCAACGAAATAGTCTCTGCCAAGGATGGCGTGCCCGTGCCGACCATCAGACGCACGGGGTCCACGGCCTTGACGGCCCATGCCATGATGTCTGCGCGCGTGCCCTTGTCAAAAGAGTTTGCTTCGCCCGTTGACCCCAGAACATTCAGGCCGTCACAGCCGTTTGTCATGGCCCATTGGCAATGTTCGATAAAGGGCGCGCACTGGGGCTTGCCTGCCGCGTCAGTGGGGGTTGGCACCGCTGCGATAATTCCTTGCATAGTCTTTCCTTTGATTTTCTTTGCGGTGGTTTTGACGCCTAACTCCAACCGGCAACGATGGGATCATCCTTGATCGGCGGCGCGTCTTTGCGCCATCCGCCGGGCTCGGTCATAGTGCCGTCACTATCTTGGAAGACCTGTGCGTTGATCCGGATGAAGTCGGCGTCTTGTGGGTCCACCTCGTCCGCATAGCGGATCGCATCGACGGGACAGATGCTTTCGCACATGCCGCATTCGATGCATTCGGTCGGGTGAATGTAAAACATCCTCTCGCCTTCATAGATGCAATCAACCGGGCAGGATGTTGTGCAGATCCCGTCTTTGACGTCGATGCATTCGCTTTTGATGATTAAGGTCATGTTGTCTCCGTCAGTCAGGGTTCAGTCACGAAGTCAGGTCGGAACGGGCTATCTGCCCTGCCAGATCGGAGCCCGTTTTTCACGGAATGCCAACACGCCTTCGTCCGCGTCGGCCGACCCAAGCGCCGCGCGCAGTTCAGGCGTTTCATGTGCATAGGCGTCGTGAACGGACATCTCGCTGGTGCCGCGCACAATTGCCTTGATCGCCTTGAGGCTAAGGGGCGCGGACGCGAGAATATCGGTGACCCAGCGGTCTACTTCCGCGTCCAGCTCTGTTTGGGGGACCACCGCGTTCAGCAGCCCATAGTGCAGCATCTGCGCCGCTGGCATCATACGTCCGGTCATCATCATGCCGACCGCGATGTTGCGCGGGATCAGCCGGGGCAGCACGGACATCCCGCCATCCAACGGCATCCGCCCGACCTTAGCTTCGGGCAGGCCGAACCGTGCGGTATCGGCTGCAATCAGAATATCGCAGCCCATCGCCATTTCCAGCCCGCCGCCAAGCGCAAGGCCGTTGATCCGCGCGATGACGGGTATGTTCAGGCTCTTGCGCAGGGATATCCGGCCGTAGCCTGTGGCGCTGATGTCTTTCCAATAGTCAACGCCCGACATGCCATTGTCGTCTTTCAGATCGGCCCCGGCTGAAAATGCCCGGTCACCGCTGCCCGTCAGGACGACACATCGCACGTCAGGGTCCGCTTCGATCTTGTCCCATATTTCCGCGAGCCGGGTCTGCGTGGCTGAATCGATGGCGTTCATCCGGTCGGGACGGTCGATGGTGACCCGTGCGACGTGATCTTCCAGTTTAAAAACAACGCTCATTCGGCCGCCCTGCCGAGGTTGGCGGCCAGCCCCAGTTCGCTGAGCACCTCTTCGGTGTGTTCACCCAGCTTTGGTGGCACATGACGAATGGATACTTTTGCATCGCTCAAATGCACGGGTGAGCTGACAAAATCCATCTTGCCGAGGTATGGGTGATCAATCTCGATCAGCATGTCGTTGATCACTGTCTGAGGGTCGTCCAGTGCCTCGCCCAAGCTGCGAACGGGCGCGCAGAGCAGATCCTGCGCCTCCAGTCGCTGCAACCAGTACTCTGTGGTATTTGTGGCAAAGGCATTGCGGAACGCTTCTTGCAGCAGGGGCTTGTTCTTGCGTTGGCTTGCCAGCGTTGGGTAGGCAGGCTCAAGGTTGTCGATCTCCAGTGCGGTACAGATGTCGCGCAGGGGGTTCGACTTGAACGCGCCAACCACCACCACTGAACCGTTGGTCGTATCAAAAACACCCGTTAGCGGCATCGCAGCCCAGTTCAGCACCTCGCCGTGTTTGTTCCACTGGGCGGCCTCCTGCATCTGCATGGCGATCATGGAATCGTAGAGCGAAACGCTGACCTTTTGGCCGACACCGGATTTGTGCCGGGCAAGCAAGGCGGCCATGATGCCCTGCACCAGGTGCATCCCGGCGGTATAGTCACACAGCGTGGTGGGATAGATCGACTTGGGGATCGACGGATCTTGCCGCTTTTCCATGACGCCACTCATCGCCTGGGCCAGCACATCCTGCCCCCCCTTATGGGCATAAGGGCCCTTTTCACCATAGCCTGTGCCCGACGCGCTGATGATGCGGGGGTTGATTGCCTTAAGCGTGTCATATCCAAAACCCAAGCGCTGCATCACCCCGGCGCGAAAGTTGTCGACGACCACGTCGGAATTGCGCACCAGCTCGTAAACGATCTTTTTGCCTTCGTCGGATTTGGTATCGATCGTGATCGAACGCTTGTTGCGGTTAAGCGATGCAAACACCGCGTTATTCATCGCGATTTCGTCCGGCTCTCCGAAAAAATTCCGCGATAGGTCACCGGCACCGGGGCGTTCGACCTTGATCACATCGGCACCAAAATCCGCCAGCATCTGGGTGGCGCAAGGCCCCATCATGACTTGGGTAAAGTCGATGATACGTACCCCTTCGAGGGGAAGGTTATTCTGGGTCATCGTGGCCTCCTATGCGATTTCTTTTTCTTGAACCAAAGCGTTGGCGGACGGCACATCGCCTGGATCTGCACCCTGCGCGCGCATCTGCTTTTGGATCGACGTGACATCCACATCGCGCAGCGCGCAATTCGCTTCGAGTGCTTTGGCAACAGCGACACCGGCGGCTTCACCCTGCGACATGCACGGCGGGATTTCGCGCGATTGCTTTTGCGCCTCGGATTCGACCGAATAGTGGCGCCCAGCAACGATCAGGTTGTCGATCCCCTTGGGCAGCAACGCCCGGTAAGGGGTATAATAGTCGCGGCCACGGCAGACGCTGTCGGCAAAGTGGCGGCGGCTTTTTACATCATCTTTGGTGACGATATATTCACCCTGCAAAAGCCGGGTCTGACGGATGCCCATTTGCTCGGCGGCACCAAGCATCTTGGCATTCTCGAAACCGGGGATGTTTTTTCGAGCAAAGGCCAGAAGGTTCATCATCCGCGCGCGGCCTTCGTATTCGGCAGCGACCATACCTTCGGGGGACAGCCCGTCGTAGCCCGGCATATGCGGGCAGTTGCACCACACGATGCCCGGCAGCGGCGTCTTGAGCCACCACATACCCCAGGCACCACCGATAACGCGGCGCGCTTCTCGGTCCAGCTTTTTGTATTCTTCCGGGTTCTCGTATTCAAAGGCTTCGGCCCTGTCGGTGTCGACATCACACAGGCGGAACACAGTGGTTACGATATACTGGCCATCCGTGAACGACGCCCCAGCAGAGGAGGCAACATCCAAGTCACCGCTGGCATCAATGACCATTTTGGCGCGGATGGCCTGACGGCCCATTTTTGTTTGGCAGATCACGCCGGACACGCGGCCATTTTCCACCAAGGCTTCGGAGAACCATGAATGTGTCCGCAAGTTGATCTCAGCTTCCTGCACCAGATCCAGGCTGACCCGCTTCCAGGCGTCAGGATCAAAGGCTACCGCATGGATGATCGGCTGTGGCATTCCCGATTGGTGGAAATCGATACAGCCCCAGCGGGACCACTTTTTCCACATGTCCCAGTTTTTCAGACAGTCCTCGGACGGGGGAAAAACAGCGCCGTCCTGTTTGACCATGCGATCGACATATTCACTGACGATCCCGGTGGTGACAACTTCGTTGCCTTCGTTGACCATGTCGTCCAGCACCAGAACCATGCCGCCGGATGCCATGCCGCCAAGGTGGTGATAGCGCTCCAGCAGCGTAACAGAACACCCGTTCCGCGCGGCAGATACGGCGGCTGTCACACCGGCGGGCCCAGCGCCGATGACAACGACATCGGTATCGGCAACCACGGGTACCTGTTCGGTACGAGACTGGATGTGGTCTTTGATTTGAGCAGTCATTGGAAGTCTCCTTGATTGGTTCCACAACGGGATTTTCTGATCCGCGTGGAGTATTTCGAGTGAAAAGCAGCGTTTTCTTACCAGCGGATGATCAGCCGCTCTGCGATGGCAACCGATGCAAACAAGAAGACCGACAGCCCTGAGGACATGAAAACGGTCGCGTAGAGCAGCGGCGAATTGAAGTTGAACGTCGAGTCGATGATCAAGGCACCCAAGCCGAGGTCAGCGCCGACCCATTCCCCTACAATCGCGCCAATCACACAGGTCGTTGCCGCGATCCGCAGGGCGGAAAACAGGAACGGCAGAGACGAGGGCAACCGGATCTTCCAGAAAACTTCGCTTTTCGATGCAGAAAGGATGCGTGCCAGTTCCAGCGCCTGCGGACTGACCGCCTGCAAACCGCGCACCATGTTGACCAAGGTAGGAAAAAAACAGATCAGCGCCGCGATCACGACCTTGGCCGTCAGTCCGGGCCCAAAGATGAGCACGAGGATCGGCGCGATGGCGAGAATTGGAATAGTGTTAACGAACACGGCGATTGGAAAAAACGCGCGCTCAACCGTGCGGCTGTGCACGAAGGCGATTGCGATCAATATGGCAAAGACGTTTCCGAAGAAAAAGCCAAGCACGCTTTCGTAAAAGGTCGGCCAGAAGTTCGCCATCAGGATCGGAAACTTGTCGACAAAGGTGATGGCGACGTCGGACGGCGCCGGCGCGATATACGTCGGCACCTGAAACAGCCGCACGCCGAGTTGCCAGATCAGCAGCAGCGCGATGGCCGTTCCTAAGGGCAATGCACCAGCCTTCAGTTTCTTACGGCGCTCAATGCGGCGTTCCTCGAGTTCGGTGGAATTCTGCTCTGCCAGATTTGTTTCAGCGATAGTCATCAGCATGTCTCCAACAGTTTGCGCAGATAGGCGGAATAGCGTGTGAATTCCTGCGTATCGCGAAGTTCAATTGTGCGATTCTCAGGCAGATCTATCTCCACAATTTCGCGCAGACGCCCCGGATGTGCCTGAAGCATCATGACCTTCTGGCCCAAGAAGACGGCTTCGGGGATCGAATGGGTAACAAACAGGATGGTGGTGCCCGTTTCCTTCCAGATCTGAAGCAACTGCATGTTCAGATGATCGCGCGTCATCTCGTCCAGCGCGCCAAAGGGTTCATCCATGAGAAGCAACTTGGGTTGGCAGACCAATGCGCGGGCAATCGCGACGCGCTGGCGCATACCGCCGGACAATTCATGCGGCAGCGCGTTTTCGCGGCCCTTCAGACCGACCATTTCCAGCAATTCATGCGGCGACTTGTTCCCGACGGGAATTTCAATGCCGCGCTTGCGTCCGATTTCAAGAGGCAGTTCCACGTTCTTGAGTGCCGACCGCCAGGGCAACAGGGCGGCGTCCTGAAAGACAAAGGCAAACTCCCGCGCCAGGCGCGCGGCTTCGGTCGTTTTACCAAAGATTTTTACATCTCCGGACGCGGCTGGAATCAGGTCTGACACCAGCCGCAACATTGTTGATTTGCCGCAGCCCGAAGGCCCAAGAATGGTATAGAAGGAGCCTTCCTCGATATCGATCGACAACGAATCGATCGCGGTGAAGGTCCCGAATTTTACCGACGCGTTTTTCAATGATGCGGCAATGGTAGGAGACGCCGTATTGATCGGTGTGATCTTGGTCTTGGCAACTGCGGACATGGGTCAGCCTCCAAACTTTGGACGTACGTCAGCGGTCGCTTCGAGCACTGACATCGTCATGATGTCTTCGACTTTGGGGGGATCGTTTTCAAACTGGCCGAGGTCTTCGTAAATCTCGATCTGGCGCTGCCAGTTCTCCGGATTCATCGTGCCCCAGCCGTTTTCGGCCGTCTTGGCGTCAAAGACATAGCTCAAGACAAGGTCTACTGTCGCCAGTTCATCTTCCCGGTTAAGGTTGGGATAACGCTCCAGCAGGATGTCCACCGCTTCTTCGCGGTTCTCATAGGCCCAACCCCAGCCCTTAGCGATGGCACGGATCATTCCGTTCACCTGCTCAGGGTGCTCTTCCAGTGTGCTGTCGTTCACGTAATAGGGATAGGCATACAGCTCGACACCCGCGTCCCACAGGGTCAGGTCAACACGTTGATCGCCCATGATGCTGGTCGCGCTGGTGTTGGTATTCCAGCCCGTCACCACATCGACCTGTCCGGTCATCAGAGGCGCCATATCGGACCCCATGACCGAAATTTCGACGTCATCTTGGGAAATCCCATTGTGCGCCAGCAGGGCGTCCAGCAGAATGCGCGCAGTGCCGTTCGTTGCGATCTTCTTGCCGATGAAATCCTGCGGGGCGTTCACTGGATTACTCTTGAGCGAGAAATACGTGAACGGATGCTTCTGATACCCTGTCGCGATACATTTCACCGGCAGTCCGGCGGACCGGGCAAGCATCAATGACGGGCTAGACGAGATCTGGCCCAGATTGGCCCGACCGGACGCGACCGACGCCACGCCGTCGACATTGGGGCCGCCTGCCACGATATCAAGCGTCAGGCCCTCATCCGCGAAAAAGCCTTGCTTGTCGGCCACAACTTCGCCCAAAATTCCGTTGCTGGCTAACCAACCCAGTTGCAGCGTGACTTTGAACGTGTCCTGCGCCATCGCGCGCTGGACGCTCACAAACGTACCCGCACCTGCAAGGCCCGCTGCGGCGCCGACCGACTTTAGCAATGTCCGGCGATTAAGATTAAAACTGGAATTGTCTGACATAATTCTCTCCCAAAGTGCGTTGGCCGCTTTTCATGATCCGGCAATATACGCCTGATGTCCTGTTGACTTTAGTCCGGCACAGGGTGATGCAAGAAGTGTCAATTGCTGCCAACGGTGATGCGCTTTATGCATCACCAATTTACCGATGCTGCGCCGAGCTTAGGAAAAGGGATCACAAATGCATTCCAGCTTTTTGAAATACTTCGACGAAGTTGCCCGTCAGGGCTCTATCCGCAAAGCGTCGTCGGTGTTGAATATCTCGTCCACCACGGTGAACCGAAAGATCCTGAGCGTGGAAAAACAACTGGGCATGGCCCTGTTTGACAGAACACCCGAAGGGGTGACCCTGACCAGCACCGGAAGCATCATGTTGGAGCACTGCCGCAAAACGATGTATGATTATGAGCGCACCAAGACGCTGATGGATGATCTGCGCGACATGCGTTCCGGTCACGTCAATCTTTCGACCATCGATTCCGTCGCCTATGGCGTCCTGCCTGCGGTGTTGCAGGAATTCAGCGCGAAATATCCTGACATCTCGTTTACCGTCACAACGGCGCAGCCCGAAGAGATGATGCAAACGGTTGCCTCTGGCGACACCGATGTCGCGATATCGTTTCTGATGGATATGCATCCTGATGTGCGCGTGGTGAACGAAAAAACCGCCCCCTTTGGCATCATTGTCCGCCCTGATCACCCACTTGCGATGCGCAAGAATGTGACGATAAACGACATCAGCAGCGAACGGCTTGTACGCACTACCGATGCGCGAAGCGGCAATTCGATCATTGATCATCTGGTCTCTTCGGTCGCGGCGACCCTCAAGACACATATCTTTTCCAATAATCTGTTCATCGCAAAGCAGATGATTTTGGCGGGCCACGGCATCGGCATATATACCAAGATGGGTTTTATGGATGAGGTGCGCCAGAACCAACTGAAGTTCATCCCGTTGATGGAAGACGGGCTGAACGATATTCGGATCGGCACGCTGGTATCCGCAACCTCTGGCATTGGCCCGGTTAAACACCACCTTTGCCGTGTGCTTGGCGAATTCATTGCCGAAATGCGGCTGGATTCCTAGACGGCGCCGCGGGACAGGTCGCCAAACCTACTTCAGCCTGCCTGCTGCCTGTTCTGGCAACCAAGTGACGAGGTCGGGAAAAAGGACAAACAGGATCAGGACAGCCACCTGGATCAGGAAAAATGGGATCACACCGCGATAAACCTGACCGATACCGATCCCTGCAGGCAGCACCCCTTTGAGGTAGAACAGGGTATAGCCGAACGGCGGCGTGATATAGGCCATCTGCGCCGTGACCATGAACAGCACCCCAAACCAAAGCGGATCAAACCCAAGTGTTTTGATGATCGGAACGAAGACCGGCACGCAGAGTAGAATGATCCCGATCTCGTCCAGAAACAGCCCGAGGAAGATCAACACCAGCAACATCACCAGCAGAACCACGTATCGTGATGATTCCAAACCCTGAACGAAATTCAACACACTATCCGCGCCGCCCGTCGCGACAAAAACCGAAATGAACGCCTTGGCGCCAAGTGTGATCCAAAGGATCATCGCCGTGACACGTAGCGTGTCCGTCGCCGCCGCATTCAGGTTGGCCAACCGCAACCGCCCCGACACAATTGCAGATAGCAATGCGCCCAAGACACCTACTGCCGCGGCTTCGGTCGGTGTGGCGATCCCGGCATAGATCGACCCCAGCACCGAAATGATAACCAGCGCGGGCAGCACCAAATGCCGGAGCGATGCCAGCTTTTGCCCCAGCGGGACAACGGTGCCGCCCTGCGGTTTGGGGGCCAGTTCGGGGTTCAGCATGACGCGCACCCAAATATAGGTACAGTAACCGAACGCGAGGATCAGACCCGGTAAAACACCCGCGATAAACATCTGCCCGATCGAGATTTGCGCCGTGATCGCGTAAACAATCGTGACCACGGACGGTGGGATCAAAATGCCCAAAGTACCCCCGGCACAGATCGCACCCAATGCCAGCGGTGGGTGATATCCCCGCGACAGCATTGACGGCAACGCCAAGATACCCATCGCCGCCACGGCGGCACCAACGACGCCCGTCATGGCAGCCATGATCGTACAGATAACAACCGTGCCAATGGCCAACCCGCCAGGCAAGCCGCCAAACCACGTTTCCATCGCGGCATAAAGATCGTCGATGATCTGGGACTTCTGCAAAATCGCGGCCATCAGCACATAAAGCGGAATGGCCATCAACGCTTCGGATGTCATCGTCTCGAACGTGTTGAGCACGGTGACGATCAACGCACTGGGACCCCAAAGCGTGGCAGTCGCCAGAAAGGCGATGGCGCCCAAGACAAAGGCCAAGCCGGCACCGCTTAGCATCAGCACCATCAGAGCAGAGAACATACCGACCAGAACAAGACTGCTTTCCATCACGCAGCCCGCCCTTTGACAGCAAAGACAACTTCGGCAAGTGATTGCAACACGAGCAGAAGGGCAGCCAGTGGCAGCACCACCTTGGCGGGCCAGATGATCGGATTCCACCCTGAATAGCTGGTTTCACCGTATTGATAGGCCTGCCAAGCAAGCGGCAAACTGAAGCGCAGCAAAATCAGGCCAAACACCAACGCCAGCAGCGCCGCGAGGACGGCGAGAACCAGCCGTAGTTTGCCCCGCGCCGATGCGGAGAGAATATCGACAGCGACGTGGCCGCCCGTGTGCAGCAGATACGGCCCACCCATTAAAAAGAAGGGGCCGAACAGCAGGGTCGCGAGTTCCGGGCCCCAACTGGTCGGCGTGTGAAACGAGTAGCGCGATATCACTTCGAACAGCATAAGTGCCGCAATGACGTAAACCAGCCATTTGGTGGCCTCGAACGTCCATCTATTAACTGTGGTTATAGCCTGTGCCGCGCGAAACATTAACGCCTCCCTCTGTCGCAAAACCGGCCCGTCGCTTTGTTGCACGGGCCGGTCTTAGTCATTTTCTGGCTGATTAGAGAAGCCGCAGATCCGTCATCAGTTGTTTCTGGCTCTGCATCATTTCGGTGGCTAATGCATCACCATTGGTCGCCTTTTCCCACGAAGCGACGGCGGTGCTGCGCGATTGCGCAACATCCTCGGGGTCGAACGTGATGATCTCAACCCCCGCCTCTTCGAATTTTGCCATGTACTCTGCGTTGTCCACGATGATGTTCTGACGCAGCGCGCCTGACACTTCGCGCGCGGCAACGGAAAGCGCTGCACGCTGTTGATCGTCCAACTGCCCATAAGCTGCGGTATTGGCGACATAGCATGTCGCAGTGGACGGCTGATGGACACCAGGCAGAATCAGGTATTTGGCAACCTCATGCAGGCCTTCCTCATAGTTCGCCTTGATATCGCCCCGGTCTGCGAAATCGACCAGACCCTTGTCCAAGGCGGAGTAAACCTCAGATGTTGGCAGTGGCGACACCGCGACCCCAAAGTCACCCATCACTGCGGCCGCAAGACCGACAAAACGGCCCTTCAACCCATTCATATCGGCGATCTTGCGGATCTCGACCTTCGAATGCAGCGGCTCTTCGCCGTACACGGTGGGTGCGACATAGGTCAGCCCGGCGGGCGCATAAGATTTAGCCGCCATTTCCAGGCCGCCGCGCTCGTAAAACCATGCCTCGTACTGATCGGCCTCTGGAAATCCAAACGGGACAGTCGACGAAAACCCATGCGCGGGGATCTTGCCAGCGGTGTAGCCGTCAAATGTCTTCATCAATTGGAAAGCGCCACCGCGCACCGCGTCGAACGACTGGGCTGCCGGTACGATCTGCCCGCCCGCAAACGGTGTGATATCCAAACTGCCACCAGTCAATTCGCGCACCCGGTCACAGAATTTCTCTTCGTAGAGCATTGGCGTGGTGCCACCGCCCCAAAGTGCCTGCATGCGCCATTGGATCGTGCCCTGCGCGCGCACCGAACTGGCAGCTACGATTGCCGGTGTGGCCAGCCCTGCCGCGGTTGCACCGCGGATAAATTGGCGCCGGGTCGATGGGGTGTTAAGTGTCTTTGTCATTGGTCGTCCTCCCTAAAATAATCTGTACTCTGCGTGGCGCTAAAGCTTCGCCAGCACGTCTTTTGCGGCCTGAACACTGATGTGCCCCTGCGCAGCAATGGCCTTGGCCACCGCTTCGATCTGCGGGCCGACAGCGCCGGCCAGAATGGCGATGTTGCGCGCATGCAGCGCCATATGCCCTTTCTGGATGCCTTCGGTCGCCAGCGCGCGCAACGCGGCCATGTTCTGCGCAAGCCCCACGGCAACTGTCACTTCCGCCAGTTCCTGTGCGCTGCGCACACCCAGCACCCGAAGCACAGCCTGTGCGGCTGGATGCGTCTTCGTCGCGCCGCCCACCAGACCGAGGGCCATCGGCATTTCAATGGTGCCGGTCAGCGTCCCCTCTCCGCCACGCTCCCAAGTCGTCAATGATGTGTACTGACCGCTTCTTGCGGCCCAGGCATGTGCGCCGGCCTCGATCGCGCGCCAGTCGTTGCCCGTGGCGACAACCACGGGATCAATGCCATTCATCACACCTTTGTTGTGAGTCGCCGCGCGATAGGGGTCGATCTGGGCAAGCGCGTAGGCTTCGATCATACCGTCGATGACGTCATTCCCGTCCATCGTCTTGGTCGTCAACGCGTCGGGCGTCAGGGTGACATAGGCCCGCGCAAGTCTGCGGTCTGCCAGGTTGGATAGGATGCGAAGGCGGGTATGACCTCCCGCAATTTCCGCCACCCTTGGCGCGATCGCCTCGGCCATGGAATTAACGGCATTGGCCCCCATAGCATCGCGCACGTCCACAAGGATATGCAGCACCGCCATCGGCCCCACGGCGGAGGTTTCGAACACATGCACCTCGATCCCGATGCAGCCGCCCCCCAGGGACACCAGCACCTCGTCGCGGCCGTTGCACATCTGGCGCAACTCGCCCTCGGCCGCCAGCAAACGCTGTCGCGCGCCATTTGGGTCAGTCAAGCCGACCACCTGAATTTGCGCCCGCATCACGGGCCGGTCAGATGAGGTGTGAAACCCTCCACAACTCCGCGCGATTTTGGCCATGTAAGAGGCGGCAGCGACGACAGATGGCTCTTCAACCACCATGGGGATCAAATAGTCCTTGTCGTTGATCGTAAAATTGGATGCCACGGCAAGCGGCAGTTCGAATTTTCCGATCACGTTTTCGATCATGCCGTTCGCCAAGGACATCGGCAACACATCCTGCCCGGCCAGTGTCGCCCGGTCTGCATCGTCCAGGCCGACGGTCTTCGCCACCAGATCCAATCGCGCTGCTGGCCCGAGGTCACGCATATTTTCGAGCCGCGAACTGATCTGCGCAGTTTTGCCATTTGTCATTCGGATAATGCCCCCAAGATTTCCAAGCCGATCTTTGGCGTAGTCGGAAGGCAGATCATAGGTACAATTGTGGAATACAGTGTCACGGTGTACTGGTACTTTTACCGGTACAATTTAAGGCAATCTATGAACAAGACCGATAACATCTCAAAACGTCTGGCCGATGATATCGCCAACGGCAACCTGTGCGCCGGAGAACGCTTGCCCTCCATCCGTGCGGCCGCGCAAGAGCAAGGTGTTTCAAAAAACACCATCGTCGACGTATATGACAGGCTGGTGGCGCAAGGGCTGATCACAGCCCGACAAGGTTCTGGTTTTACCGTCGCGATGCCCAGTCACACATTTCGCGAAGATGATGTCCCCCGACATCTGGTTGAAGCGGTGGACAGTATTTCCCTGCTGCGGGCCCAACTGGATCAGAACTACGCGGTGCGGATCGGCGATGGGCGACCACCGGCTATCTGGATGGCAGGAATACCGATGCGCAATCTTCCCGAGCTATTGAGCGACACTGGGAATGACGCCTCGGGCTACGGCTCTCATATGGGGTATCACCCGCTGCGCATGCTGATCGCGGCGCGGCATAACGCGGATGGCATTGCGGTTACCTCGGAACAGATCGTGACAACTTTCGGCGCCAATCATGGTCTTGACCTGATTGTGCGCCGCTATCTGAAGGCGGGTGATACCGTTTTGGTGGACGATCCAGGATATTACCCCCTGTTTGCCAAGCTACGATTTTCCCAAATAAATTTCGTCGGCGTGCCGCGCGGGATAAACGGTCCTGACCTGGGCCAATTGCGCAGCCTGGCAGCCGAGCATCGGCCAAAACTATTCTTTACTCAATCTCTGGCGCAGAATCCGACGGGAACGTCGATGGATCTGGCCACGGCGCATGGCGTGCTGAAGCTCGCCGAGATCATGGATTTCATGGTGGTAGATGACGACCCCTTTGTCGACCTTCCCGACCCAAAAGGCGTGCGTCTGGCAGCACTTGACGGATTTGACCGCGTGATTTTTGTCGGCACTTTCTCCAAGACGCTATCGGCGTCCTTTCGCACAGGCTACATCGCGGCGCACCGCAGCATTACCGAAGAACTGGCTGAACTGAAAATGATCACCACGGTCAATTCGTCGCGTTTTTCCGAAATGATCGTTGCCGAGATGATTCAAAACCGTCGCTATGCGCGGCACCTCAAAAAGCTGGCCGGACGGCTGCAAAATGCTGCTGTAAAGCTACACAGCGATCTGGCGCTGCTGGGTCTGCACTGCAAAGTGGCACCGGGCCAGGGGTATTACGCATGGCTTGATCTACCCGCAGGCACCAGCGACACTGAACTTGCTAAAAAGGCCGCCGCCGAAGGGATATTTCTCGCGCCGTCGAGCTTTTTCTGCGTTCAACCTGCCAGTGTACCGTCCGGGATGCGGCTAAATGTAACTCGCACCGGTGACCCACGATTTCTGCGGTTTCTGCGCCGAGAGCTGGATCGCTAGAACCGTGGCCACATGTTGACGCGGTTACCGGCACAGCGCGCAATATTCATTTCATCGTGCCTGTGGCACCGGGTCCATCTCGCTTTGCCACCAGTGCACAGATGGCTTCGTGCTGGCTCAGGAAAACCTGGCCGGTTAGATCGTCAAGAAAGTGGCTGCGCTGCAACCGGTCCATCACAGGGCCTTTCACCTCGCTCAGATGCAGCCGGATGCCCGCATCCTTCAGCCGACTGTTGATCGCCTCAAGCGATTCCAGCGCCGAGAGGTCGATCTCGTTCACGGCGGGGAACATCAGCACCACGTCAGTCAATTCGTCCTTTTCGGCGGCGTAGCCCGAAAGCTGATCCTCAAGGTAACGCGCGTTCGGAAAATATAGGCTCTCGTCCACGCGCAACGACAGGATATGCGGCTGGGTTTCGACATCATGGCGCAGGACGTTGCGGAAATGCTCCGTTCCCGGCACGCGTCCCACGACGGCCATATGCGGCCGCGAGGTTTTGTACAAATGCACGAGGATTGAGGTCACCACACCTGCGGTCACGCCTACCTCTACGCCGAATATGAGCGTCAGCAGAATGGTCACCGTGACAGCGGCAAAATCTGCGCGACTGAACAACCAGGCGCGTTTGAGAATCGAAAAATCGACGAGGCTGAGCACAGCAACGATGATCGTCGCCGCCAGCGTCGCCTTGGGCAGGTAGTGGATCAAAGGTGTCAGAAACAGCGCCGCCAGCGCCAACCCAACAGCAGTAAAGGCCCCGGCCGCCGGTGTTTCGGCGCCCGCGTCATAGTTCACCACCGATCTCGAAAAACCACCGGTGACCGGAAAGCCGCCGGTAAATGCCGCACCAAGGTTCGCAGCGCCCAGGCCGATCAATTCCTGGTCCGGGTCAATGCGCTGGCGCTTTTTGGCGGCAAGGGTCTGCGCCACAGAGATGCTTTCGACAAAGCCAATGATCGAGATCAGCAGCGCGGGCACCAGAAGCTGAGACAAAAGGTCAGGAGAGAAGGAGGGCAAGGTAAGCGGCGGCAGGCTTTGGGGGACATCGCCTACAATCGCCACGCCGTTGCGCCCCAGATCAAAGCCCCAGACGGCAAGCGTCGTGGCGACGATCGCCAGCACCGGACCGGTCTTGGCCCCAAGATCGGCCATGCGCGGCCCAAGACCCGCGCGGCGCAGCAGCGGTTTCAGCCCGCCGCGCACCCAGAACAGAAATGCGGTGGCCGATACGCCCAGCGCCACGGTCGTCGGATTGGTCTCACCCAGATGCGCGCCCAGACTGACGAGTATCTCGACCAGTGTATGCCCCTCGGCCCGGATGCCGAGAATATGGCGCAATTGGCTTGCTGCAATCAGAATACCACTGGCGGTGATGAATCCAGCGATCACGGGATGCGACAGGAAATTGGCAAGAAACCCCAACCGGAACACGCCAAGTAATAGCAGCATCACCCCCGACAGGAAGGCCAGCGTCAGCGCTGCCGCGATATATCCCGCCGTCCCGGCGTCGGCTATATTGCCCACCGCTGCCGCCGTCATCAACGACACCACCGCCACCGGTCCGACCGCCAGCGCACGGCTGGTGCCAAAGATGGCATAAAGCACAATCGGCGCGATCGAGGCATAAATCCCTGCCTCGGGTGGCATTCCCGCCAACAGCGCATAGGCCAGCGACTGCGGAATCAGCATGATCGTAACGATGACGGCGGCCACCATATCACCGCTGAAATTCGCGCGGTCATAGCGCCGCCCCCAGTCGAGGATCGGCAGATAACGTGACAGTGAAGCGGGGTTCATATCGGGCGATCCAGCGCGTTGAGGGACAATGGCAAAAGGGCGGCCGCGCGGGCCGCCCAGTTAGGCTTTAGTCAAAGCGGTTGACCGGCAGCTTGAGGTAATGATTGCCATCGTCCTCCGCAGGCGGCAGCCGTCCGCCACGCAGATTGATTTGCAAGGCTGCCAAGATGCGGTCGGGCAACGACAGGGTCGCATCACGTTTCTGCCGACGCTCGATATAGTCCTCGCGCTTGGTGCCATCCTTGACGTGGATGTTATGTGCCTTGTGTTCGGCCACTGTGGCTTCCCACGCGGGTTCCTTGCGCGTCTTGGTGCCGTAGTCATGACCGATATAAAGCCGCGTGTCGCTCGGCAGGGCGAGGATTTCCTGAATCGAGTCCCACAATTCCGAGGTTTTGCCGCCCGGGAAGTCCGACCGCGACGTGCCTGCGTCGGGCTGCATCAACGTGTCATGCACAAACGCCGCGTCGCCACAGACGTAGGAAATAGATCCGAGTGTATGGCCCGGCGACAGCATCACGCGCGCCTCCAGATCACCGATTTTAAAGGTTTCCCCTTCTTTGAACAGGTGATCAAAGTCGCGGTCCGCGTCAAAAGCCTGAGGCAGATTGTAGAGGTCTGCCCATATTTTGGCGATCTTTGGTACCAGTGCGCCGATGGCGTTGGGGGCGCCGGTGCGCTCTTTCAGATGTGCCGAGGCCATGACGTGATCGGCATGGGGGTGCGTGTCGAGAACCCATTCGACGGTCAGATCGTTCTCGCGCACGAGGTCAAGCACTTGATCCATGCTTTGGGTCGAGAAGCGATAGTTCTTGGGATCAAAGTTCCATACGACATCAATCAGCGCCGCCCGCCGGGTTGCCGGATCGGCACAGATATACTGGATCGACCCGGTGTCTGGCTCGTAGATGCCCCAGACATCCGGGCTGCCCGCACCGGTCGACGCAGAATGGCGGACAACTGGGGACTTCAATGGATCGCTCATTGCGCAACTCCTTTTTTCAGGGTCAGGTCAGGTGTGTGCCGGGCCAGCCACATGCCACCCAGCATGAAGGGCACGAAGATCAGGGTGCCGGTTGCCGCGATCGGAAGCGCCGTCAGCGCCGGACCGGGGCAGAACCCACCCAACCCCCAGCCAATGCCAAAAATCGCCGAGCCGGTCAGCAGCTTGGGGTCCAGGTCGGTCTTGGTCGGCATGCGGAACTCGCCATCGAAAAACGGCCGTTGGCGCGTGCGGGTTAGCCATGCAAAACCTGGCGCCGTAACCGCGATAGCCCCGCCCATTACAAAGGCAAGACTGGGGTCCCATGTACCAAAGAGATCAAGGAAGTTGAGCACCTTGGCCGGGTCAGCCATGCCCGAAACGATAAGCCCAAGACCAAAAATCAAGCCCGCGAGCAGTGCAAAAATCTGTTTCATGTCAGGCTCCGATAACGTGGCGGATGAAAAAGACGGTGACGATAGCCGCCACCATGAACGTCGCCGTCGCCACGATAGAGCGTCCCGACCCACGGCTGATGCCACAGACCCCGTGACCGGATGTGCAGCCGTTGCCATAGGTCGCGCCAAAGCCAACCAACAGCCCTGCAAAGGCCATCAATAACGGACTACTGGGCACCCATTGTTGCGGCCAACCGCCAGAGGTCAACAGCCATAGCGGCGCGGCCAAAAGCAGACCCAGCACAAAAAGCGCCGAAACGCCGCGGGCCTCGCCGTCGGTGCTGCGCGAGAACAGGCGAGAGGTAAGCCCGCTGATGCCTGCGATGCGACCATTGGTAGCCATCAGCAGAACCGCCGAGGCCCCTATCATCATGCCACCGCCAAGCGACAGCCATGGGGTAAATTCAGTTTCCACGTATCTTCTCCATGTTTGGGCAGCTTGCGCCGCAGACCCGGCAATGCCGTAACTCGCTTGGAACCAGCCAGCCTTGAATCAGCCTGATAGACAGTATATATTCGTCCCATCTAATATTCAATGAGTCTAATATGAAAAACTTCGACAACCCCTTCGACGGAGATATTGCAGGTGCCGCAGCGCTGATGGGAATGCTCGCCTCCGAGACGCGACTGCAAATCCTTTGTCGTCTGCTGGAAGGGGAACGGTCGGTGGGTGATCTGGCGGAGGCGTGCGGCCTGTCGCAGCCCACCATGTCGCAGCAGCTTAAACGCCTGAAAGAGGCAGGTCTGGTCGATGGGCGACGCGCGGGCCAAACGATTTACTATTCGGTCAAGGGTGGCGAGGTCGCCGCCGTGCTGGAAACGCTACACGCGCTTTATTGCGCGCCGCGACCGTAGTAGCCCAGCGCATTAAGGCCTGCGGAAGGTGATGCACCCCGGTGCGACAGGCGCCTAGTCCAGAAGTAACTTGCCATCAAAAGTTTTGATTTCGCGGCCCGCGATCCGTGGTCCGGCGGAATATACGCTACCGGGAACCTTAGCCCGCCGGGCGTTCGTCGCGGAGCAATTGCAGAAAATCCTGCAAGATCAAAGAGTGCTTTCGATCCGCCCTCCAGAGCGCACAAATCGGCGTAGAATACCCAAAAACCTCGGGCAGAAGTTCAACGAACTCGCCGTGCATCAGATCCTGACAATGCCTTGGAAAATAGCCCAAATAGACGCCGCTGCGCACAAGGGCGAGAACCGCTTCGGTCTGATACACGGTGCTGCCCACAGGGAATTTCTGTTTACGCTGCCGCAACCGCTCGCTTTCGAAATAGGCTCTATGGACCAACTTATGTTTGCAGATTTCGGCTTCGGTTAAGGCGACGTTTTGTTGGATCGCTTGCATCAACGGATGCTGGCCGCCACAGAATAGCCCGACATCTTCGTCGTAGAGCGTGAAATAATCCAGGCTGGGGTGACGCTGATAGTCGGGGATGATTCCGATATGCAATTTGCCGTCAATAATGCCCCGCTCCACTTCGTTGGGTGAACCTGTCATCAGATTGATCGACACGTCCGGCGCAACCTCTTGGAATTTCTGCATCGTCGAGATCAACGGGTTTTTGACGTCGGACATGGTAAAGTCGATCATCCCGATCTCAATATTCCCGACCATCTGATTACTGATGCTGGCGATTCTGGAGGCCAGATCATCTGATGAGATCAAAAACTGATCAATGTAATCAATTGCCTGACGTCCTTGCTGGGTAAGGTAAAAGCCGCTTCTTCCACGGTGACACAGCCGCAGACCCAGCCGCGTCTCAAGGTCGGATATCTGCCGCGAAATCGTCGAGCGCCCGACTCCCAATTCAGTCTGCGCCGCAGACAGCCCCCCGCATTCGATGACGGCCTTGAAAACCCGCATCAGCCGCAAATCTACGTCGTTCACTTTTCCTGAAAAGGCTTTTTTGCGGCGTGCCATCTCGGCTGCTCCTGTGGTCGCGTAAGTTGTACGAATATGAAACAGAAGTTAGGAATGTTCAAATTTAATCACACACGAATCTAACCATATTGGCAGGTGACAAAGAAAGAGGTGCACTATGGCTTGGTCCGACAAAAAACTCGCGGAGTTACGACACACATTTGCCGATGCCACTGGTGGCGAACTACAGAATCCGAATTTTCAGAGGATCGCGGACAAGATATTTTCGGAGGGCGGCCGTCGGCCTGCGCCCTATTCCGGGATGCCGACACTGCTGGACGCCCCCCACCGCAACTGGGCCGAAGGGACAAGCATCTCGGACCTGGATGTGGCGCTCTATGGTGTGCCGATGGACCTTGGCGTGACCAACCGCAATGGATCGCGTTTCGGTCCTCGGGCGCTGCGCTCTATCGAACGGGTCGGGCCTTATAACGACGCACTGGACTGCGCGCCGATTCATGAAATGGCGGTTGCTGATATCGGCGATGTGCCTTTTCAAAGCCGGTTTGATCTGGCCCAAAGCCACGCTGATATCGAGAAATTCGTCGCCGGGATCGTCGCACAGGGCGTGATCCCAATGGCGGTCGGCGGTGACCATTCTATCAGCCATCCGATCCTCAAGGCAGTGGGCGCAAATGGCCCGGTCGGCATGATCCACATCGACGCGCATTGCGATACCGGTGGATCTTACGAAGGCGAAAAATTCCACCATGGCGGTCCTTTCCGCAATGCCGTGCTTGACGGTGTTTTGGACCCCGAGCGCACAATCCAGATCGGGATACGCGGCGCTGCCAAATACATCTGGGAGTTCTCTGAAATGTCCGGGATGACCGTGATCGAGGCCGCCAGCATCACCGAAACCGCAATTCCCGACATCATCCGTCAGGCGCGCAACGTGATCGGTGACGGCCCGACATATTTCTCATTCGACATCGACAGCCTTGATCCCGCTTATGCGCCGGGCACCGGCACGCCTGAAGTCGGCGGGCTGACGACGCGCGAAGCGATGGCAATTATCCGCGGTATGAAAGGTGCGAACTTTGTCGGCGGCGACGTGGTCGAGGTTGCCCCAGCCTATGACCCGACGACAAACACCGCGCAAAACGGCGCGCAGATGTTTTTCGAAATCTTGAGCCTGATGCAGTTTTCACCGTTCAGAAAAAACGCGACGGGATAAAAAGAAGGCGCGCGTTGCTGGCAAAGATATCGCCTGAGGCATAGCGCGCCATGGCCAAAACCTCTGCACGCGAATTTGTCATCACACGCGTGGTGACATGTACAAAATGAAACACCCGCCGCAGCACCGCTCCGGCGGGTTCATATATTCTTGGGCGAAAGGATCGCGCAGGCGCAGGCGGGATATTGACCTGCAACTTAGACCTGAAACGCCGCGTTCGGAA
>TARA_R110002049_G_scaffold218404_1_pt1 | contig 124566 bp, 123 predicted proteins | sample TARA_R110002049 | Tara Oceans TARA_R110002049 (sample SAMEA4396941) | marine metagenome | biome: Polar Biome; feature: [SRF] surface water layer (ENVO:00010504); material: water (ENVO:00002006), including particulate matter (ENVO:01000060) such as... | depth 5 m | reverse complement strand
ACAGCGGCATTTGAGAAAGGAAGAGGTGGACGGACTTCGGGCGATCGAAAAGGTATGGAAAAACATGACTGTGGCACGCTCACAGAGCCTTAAATTAAATAACGGCATTCAGTCCAATCGCAAAGCGATGCCGGTATTTTCGGTCGGCAAGTTCGTCACGCCGGAGGACACCATCATAGAATTAATCGCACCCATGAAGGCAAAAAAACAACCGACTGCGCTCTCACAAAGATGACTAATACTGCTAGAATCAACATTGTTACAATCAAACTCGATTGAATGGAGAACATTTCTACATTAGCATTTTCAAAATAATATTCCCAGCGCCTTTGCCATGCTCATACACTGTCTCATATTCGAGATCGGTCAAGAAACGGGCATAATATTCTAGATCCAGTTCGCGAAGATGACTCAGCCGAGGTGCGATGACTTCCGTCACCGCGTGTGAAGCAGAGGCGATCCGAACCATCTCCTTGTAGTAGCCTGGTAGCTCCGGGCTAAGGGTTTGCAATTCGCCCGAGCCGAGCCCGCGATGAAGGCCTGCTGCCAATGCATCGATCAGGGTAAGCACCACCAACCCATCGTCGCCCCGAGAATATTCGTCCATGAGCTCGAAGTTGAGAAACATCACGTTGCCTCGCACGATGTATTGCCAAGACCGAGAGCCATCGAACTTTCCCAGGCGGAGATCAAATTGGGAAGTCAGCGGCACTAGCAATTTTGCGACAGTTCGCGTCAACTCATGATCGCTAAGACCCATAGAACTTGCGCCAGGCCCAACGAGCCCCAAATTCTCGCCTCTGCGAAAATGGCGCACGCCAAAATTGTCCGCAGGGCTTTGCAGGACATGGCTCCACCATTCATCCGAACCAACGCGTGCCATGGCGTGGCGGATGAATTGCTCGGCGTTGAGCACATCTGGAGTGGCGTCGTCAGATCCGACACCAACTGGCTTCGGCCAGGATAGAATTTCTCCAAGCCTGCTTGCTGTTTTTGCGTCGATCCGAGCAGATCGACCGCGTGTTAGCGCCCCCAATGCGGCCAGGGCTTCAAAATCGGGAAAGTGAAAATGGAAGGTAGGAAAAAGCCGATATACATCCGGCATTTCGAAGTAGGCCAAGGCCATTAGGTCGATTAGGGACATTGGCGTGCGCGTCACACCCATGAAATCCAAAATGTCCGCTCGCGCTACGGCTTTGTTGGTCTGATGGCTACGGCTGATCCGTCGATGCGCACTTGCTTGCGGACCATCATGGTTCTTGCATTTTATCAGGCTCAAAATGATAGTGTGCCAGAACTGACGCTCGATTTTGGTGGTCGACGCCACTCCTCCGATGGAGCGTATCTCTGCCTTGATGAGTTCGTGTCTGATCGCTGGATCCACAAAGTGATCAGCCCGCTCGTGCAGGCTCCCCGCACTCATAAGATTCTCGACGTACCCGCTCCACCAGTCAGCTTCCTCATCCTGATACTGAGGTGCCCAGATTTCGGAGAACCGCGTTAGTGCCTCAGTGCATGCACTGCCGGCCGTGGCATTCTTGCCCGCCTCTGCCGCTAGCCAAAGCCTGCCAATGTACTGAACGCTTTGGCCAATACCAAACTCGATAGCGTCACGCACCCGGTTCTGCAGCAGACTTTTGCTGCGCTGAAACGTGATGTCGAATTGCCGTTCGACATAGGCCATCATGATGACCGGCAATCCTTGACTAAGTGCTTCTAGCTGCTCGGGGCTCAAATACTGGTCCAACTCCTTATCATAGGCAGTTTCCGGGGCAGCCTTCCCGTGCATGTCGCGAACTGTCTGCCGGCACGCTTCAAGTTTTTCGGTATCCACTTCCCCTATGGGCAGAACAATTCCCGGAGCAGTGCCGTTGAGCACCGCGATCCATGGGGGAGTGTGCCCAATTCGGATCTGGTGCCGAATAAGATTGTCGCGGTGGGCCTCGCGATAGACGCCATCGTCGCGCTTGCGATAGCGGGCGTCGTTTTTGCTGGACGTCTTTTTTTGCTGCCTTTGGTTTTGCCGCTTTTGCTTGTCGTTTTGCTTCTTCATTTCAGGTCTGCCTTAGTTTTCGGGTAAGCTCGAGCTGAGCCATGAGCGACGACGTCGAAGTCGCCTGAGGTTGGAGCGGGTCGTTCTCAGTGTTCCGTGTGATCCGCTGCGGCGCCGCCTTGACCTCGGACGAGACGGCTGGGCGCGGTGGCGCAATCCTCTTCCGCTTCCTGCAGATACGAGAAAAAGAACCCCTAATTTGGTCTTCGCTGACCGGCGCACCGTCTTTCTGACACCAAGATGGCAGCCCGAGCGCAATCTGACGCCACGTCAGGCCAGATGCCCGCAGCAGTTCAAACTGCGCTAGGTTTCGGGTGATACGCCGTTCCATCGGCGGGCACTGGTTTGCCGGCGAACTGGACGAAGCATCAAGAACTTCCAGCACTCTGGTAATTTTGGTCGGTGTCGTCATGTCTCCCCCACTTTGCTTCCAACCCAACTTCGACTAATATAGATCACGTTTCTATATGAAACAGGATCCTGTGTTAATGAGGTATGAATGTTTTTTTTCTGGCTCGACCCGGACGAAGTGCCGATTTTTGGAGAAGGCCTCGGCAAACTTGAGGAAGCCTTGGACATGCTCCGGGAAATAGATCCAGGAATGTCGATTGGCGCCGCCGCCGCTCTTATCAAAATTGGGCGCAGAATGCCTACGCTTGCCTTGGGTCAAGAAACCTTCAAGGGCATCGGTGCGCAGATGCAGATTCCATATTCGTCATTTCTGCGGCATACGGACCTTTTGGCAGAGGGCGCGCCGGGGACGAAGTCGCTGGGGTTAATCGAGAAAGGCGTCCATCCTGAGGACCGACGGGCGCGCCAAGTTCGGCTGACGGCTGATGGGGAAGCGCTGCTGCGAAAGCTGGACGACCTGTATTCTAGGGATCCCGGCTGAGCTTGGTGCGTAGCCAATGGAAAATCAGTAAGCCGGTTCCCACCGCGACCAGGCAAATGCCGATGCGTATGGCCATCGCCTTATCCAACTGGAAGATCTCGCTGATCGTCTGAAAGCAGGCCAATGGATTATCGGACTTAAAGCAGCTCAAGCTCAACCACGCGGTGTTCGGGTCAAAGACCCACCAAGCAGCTGGTTTGTTCAATGCGGCTGAATAGGCGACAGCCTTGATTGGCGATAATACAAAGCACATGATGAGCGCCTGGATGAGGCAGATCACGGCGACGCATTGATGCAGACGCATCACAACCACTTTCCCACTGCAGCCGCAGTCAACAGCGTGAGCGTCAATAGGGCGCTGACGCTGCAGGCTGACAGAGCTGCCAGCCACAGTGGGAGCGGCTTCGGTGCAGGCGCCGCCGTTGCCACAGCAGCAGGGGTCAGCACCGAATTCATAAACGTAGTAAACTGGCCACGCAGCAGTGAAACCTGGCGAATATCATCGTCGATGATGAAACCCCTTTCGCGTACCGCAGTTGCGAGTGCACGCGCCTTCTGAGCGCGTGCTGACTGTCCCTCCTTAATAACATTGGTGATTTCTTCCTCGGTCAATCTAGGCATTACCACCTCCAAAAATCTGGTCGAATTGTTCAAACATCGTAGCTAAAAAGAAGGCCACGTCGCCCCGGCAAATCTTGGCGTCGGCGCGCGGCAAGCCGGTGATTTCAGTGATCTCGGCTGGCAACATCTGGACGACACGAGAGAACGATAACCTGTGCGGCTCGAAGCGCGCATAGCTGTTGGCCGGAATTTTGGGCATTGTGATATATGATGTGGTCGAGGCAGCGGGAACAAGACGTTCCGCATAGGCGCGATGAGCCGAGCTCGCCGGGTGCAGCTGTCCGATTGCACCGAAGCGCTGATTTTCAACTAGTACCACGTGAGCCGAAGGCAATGCGCGCCCCACCGATTCAACCGCCTCCAGAGCCTTTTCGATCGCTTCTTGCTCGGCGGTAAAAACCACGAACACGACGGGATGCAGGCCGAATTCGTTGAGGTCGGCGTCGAGTTCGCACTGCTGCGCCCAGTAGGCAAAATTCTGGTCTTCATTGGCCCCGATGTCGACGACAACGGGACGGCCAGACATCCCGCCTAGTTCCGCCTTATCGGTGATTACGGCGAAGCGTGAAAGCTGCTGGCTGGGATCGGCCCGTACCAGTTCGGGGGACGAAGCCACGGTGGACACTTCGAAATTATTGAGTTCGGCGAGCCGAGCCTGCACGTCGACCTGGATAACAAAAGGCATCGCCATTCTGAACTGAAGGTATTCGATGAGAAGCTGCGCAAGGGTGGATTTACCAACACCTCCTTTGCCGTTTTCGATGGCGATAAAGACCTTGGTCATGTCGATGGCACAGTGGATTTCAGTTTTCACGGCACGTCTCCTTTTCGGTTGATCCGACAAGGGTGCCACCGTCTAGCGCCAATTTAGATGTAATTGCTCATTTCGCTTACTATGTTGTTTTTGTTAATGTTTCCGCACTGTCGTCTCTTCGACGTCTTCATGGAGTGGCCTGATTTTACCGAGCGGCTGACAGCGAAAGGCGGGGCATACTGAGCAATCTGAGCAATTACATCTAACCCAAGCGACCAGCGAAATAACTGGGAGGCCTCCTTAATCAGCGGAGGCCTTCCATGGTCGTCACTATCAATAAATCTGCCTCGCCCGCCTACTACCGTCAGGCACTTGCCTACTACATGAATGGGATCGCGGGCTTCTGGTTTGCCCCCGACAACCGTCTGGGGGTGACCGACGGCGACGCTGTCGACTTCGCCGCTTTTGGACACTTATATGCGGGAGCGGCCGCTGATGGGGTGCCGCTCAATCGCAATAGTGGTGGACACATGATCACCCGGGTCCCTGCGTTTGACATGACGCACTCCCCCGTCAAATCGTTGTCCATTGTTTGGGCTTTCGCTGCGCCTGAGCTTCGGCAGAAGCTTGAAAGAGCGCTGCGGGAGGCAGTCGTGGATAGTCTTAAGGTCGGCGAGGGGCTGGCCGGCTACCGCCGCCGCGGCAGGGGCGGAAAACTACTCGATCCGGTTTCGCTTACAGCCGCAGTCTTTGCTCACACTGACAGTCGCCCCGCACCCCACAGCGACGGCGAAGTCTTCAGCGACATGAACCCGCACTTGCATGCGGTCATTTTCAATACCGCCATGAGTGACGACGGGACGGCCGGCTCCCTGCACACGGTGCTTTTGCGCAGCAGCAAGATGCCCATGGGGGCTGCCTTTCATGCCAGCCTTGCGTTCAGGCTGTCGCTGCTTGGTTTTGACGTTGAAGTGACCGGGCCGAACGGCTTGTTCGAAGTCACAGGCGTCAACCCCGAACTGGTCGAGTACTTCTCGGCGCGCCGGAACGAGATCAAGGACGAGCTGGAAGCCGCTGGCACGACGAGTACCGCAGCTCCTGCCCTTGCCGCAAAAACTGCAGAACGCACGCGCTCTGCCAAACTCGGTCAGACTCCGGAGGAACAGCAGGAGGTCTGGCGCGCTGCCTGCTTGCGTCGAGGTTTCGATCCCGACCAGATTGTTCCGAACGCTCTGGCCGCCAGCCAGAAGTTCGATGAACTTGCTGGCGAAGCCCTCTATCGCCAGCGTCTTGAGGCCCTTGTCCAGCAGCTCACTGAAAACGAGGCCATCTTCAACCGTTTCGAGCTGGTGAGGGCCAGCGTTGCGGCGCTGGTGGGGACCGGGCTGCCCGTGGGCCGCGCCAGAACGGCGGAAGTTGAACTGGCTGAATTCGGGCTCGTGCAGATTGGGGCCGACTCCCTCGGCTTGCCCATATACTCCACCAAGGACATGATCCGCACTGAAATGGCGGTTGTCTCGCTGGCCCAGGACCTGGCCGCAGCTTCCGGCTTCGGCTTGGACGCGGCCCCTGTAAAGGCCGCATGCGGCGCCAAAGGCTTGTCCGCAGAACAGGCCGATGCCGCACTTGCCGCGACCTCAACGGGACGCCTCTGCGTCATCGAAGGCGCCCCGGGGTCGGGCAAGTCCACCACACTGACTGTGCCGGTGCAGTGCTACCAGGATGCCGGTTACAACGTCATTGCGGCTGCCACAGCCTGGAAGATCGCCAAGGGCTTGGGTGCAGATCTGGGCGTCGAGGCCAAGGCAACCGCTGCATGGCTGGCGGCACTGAAGCGTGGCGAAACGGTTTTCGACGCTAAGACTGTGCTGGTGGTCGATGAAACCGGGCTTCTTTCGGCAGCCGACACTGAAGCCCTGCTGGCGGCAGCCAAGGCGGCCGGCGCCAAAATCATTCTGGTCGGCGACCGCCAGCAGTTGCGCCCGATTGGTGCTGGCTCTGGGTTGGACCTGGTGGCGCGGGCTGTCGATACGCACAGGATAGACAACATCGTGCGCCAGCGCAGCGAATGGGGCCGGCAGATGGTTCGCGATTTTGGTGCGGGCCGTGCCGAAGCTGCATTGACGGCACTGGACGAACACGACGACCTTCGCTTCACCGCAAATACAAAGACGGCTGTGCAAGACATCGTCGCTCACTGGCGCAGTCGCGTCGACGCCGGCGTCGAGCCGCTGATCCTGGCGCGCTCCAACGCTCAGATCCGCCAGATTGCCCTGTCCATTCGTGACGACTGCCGCGATGCCGGGGAACTGGGCGACGACCTGGTTCGCTTCACCGGCTATGCCAATGACAGGGTGTTTGCCATGTCCTTGGGGCTGGGGGACCGCATTCGGTTCACCGCCAAGAACGTTGACCTTGAAGTGGTGAACGGCAGCACGGCCCTTGTCACCGCTATCCTGCCCGCCCCCGAGCCGATGAACACAGTGATTACCGCGCTCATCGGCAATCGGGAAATCCGCTTCAAGCTGGCCGATCTTGCCAACGAAAAGGGCCAGGTGGGGCTGAGCTGGTCCTATGCCAGCACGATCTTTTCCGCCCAAGGGTTGACGGTCGAGGAGACCCTGGTGCTCGCCGACGCCGGCTTTGACCGCAGTGCCGCCTATGTTGCGTGCAGTCGGGCCCGTGAACGCACCACGCTGTTTGTCGATCGCAGTTCGCTCGAGGGCCTCGAACAGTTCGAGCCGGGCACGCCCGAAACGCTGCGCGCACGGTTGCAGGCGGCGCTGGCGGGCCGCTGGGCCCGCAATCCCAAAAAGACGTCGACGCTGGACTTCATCTCCCCCGACGACTCGCAGCACCTAAGCCTGCCCGCAAAACCCGCCCCCGTCACCTATCAGGACCAGGAGCCCGATCATGTCTGAGCTCCCATCCGTTTCCGAACAGTCTTTGGGCATGGGGGAAAACAGCGCCCGAAACGATGCCTTCATTGTTGTTGGTGGGAAGGTCTACCTTACTCGGCGCCAGGTGCCCCAGCACTACCCGATTTCGGAGCACACCCTGGCCAAACTAGCCTCCGAACGGCAGGGACCGCGCTTCTTCAAGCCTACCGACAAGGCGCTCTATCTGCCGGCCGATATCGAAGCCTGGATCGAGGCGGCTGCGGTCATGCCCCTTGCCGAGCCTGCCCCGGCGCAAGCCCCCGCTCCGGCGCAGCGGCCAAAACCTGGAGCCCCCAAGGGCCGCGGCAGGGCCAAGCCGCCGCCGCGGACTGTCGGCGCCCCAGGATCGTCCGGGCGCCGCTTGAAATCTCTGCCGCCGACACGCGATTCCTGGCTGCGACGGCACGAGCAGTCCTAAAGGCTTGCGCGACCGCCCGGCAGCCGGGCGGTCAGCGCTGCCGTCCTGATTGTGGGCTGGCCAGCCGAGCGGTCGCGCTCAAGAGTGCGAAGCCGTGCCACTGACTGGTCGACCTTGGCTGAGCGATAGCGCAGCAGGCTCTTGATGTCGACGTGACCGGAAAAGTCCATCACCTGTTCGCTGGTCCAGCCGGCATCAAAGCAGCGCGACACAGCTTCATGGCGCAGGTCATGCCAGCGAAACGTCTCAACGCTTTTTAGGTCTGGCCGACCCAGCGCCTCAGCCCTCTTGGCAGCGCGTGTCCTGGCGTATTCGAAGGCCTTCTTGAGTTGATTGCTGCTGCACTTAAAAATCTCGCCCCCTTCTTCGCGTCCAGGCAGCGCTTCAACGATGTCTTGCGCGAGCTCGTTCAGGAGCAGGTAGCGTCCGCGACCATTCTTGGCATCGGGCAACCAGATCGTGCTGGTCTTGCGGTCGTAGTGGCGCCATTCGACACGCAGCTGTTCACTGCGGCGACAACCTGACTCCAAGGCAAACTGTGCTGCCAAGGGCACGATCGTGTCTCCAGCAGCGTGAAGCTCGGCAAACAGCAGCTCCTCTTCTTCGTCCAGCAAGCGCCGCGGCCGCTCGTCGATCTCGCGCGGTGGCTTGATGTATTCAAGCGGGGAACGGCGCAGATCGTAGGTGCGAACCGCCTTGGCGAAGAGTGGTTTTAGCATGTTGAAATCGCGAAGCACGGTGTTCGGCTTGACAGTTTCGAGCCGATGTTCGATCCAGTCCTCGAAAATATCTTCGGTCGCGTCCGAGAGCGGCGTCCCCATCAGAACGGGATAGTTTCTTTTGAAGGCGTTGAGCCGGTAGAGCTCTTCCTTGACCCCCTTGATTTTGCGCTTGCCGCTCTCAAGCACAGCAATGCCACCGTTAATGACGTCAGCGACGGTTTTGCGATGTGAGATCAGACGGTCGACCTTATGACCTCGATCGTGATCCCTCAGAACTTGGCGCACGAAGCTCTTTGCCTCCTCTAGGTCGTCGAATGACCCTGTCTGATTGGGAAAGCCCTTGCGGCGAATTTTGACCTGATAGGAGGTCAATCGGCCATCATCGGACAGCCGCTCGTAAATGTGGTCAGTATTTTTCAGCTTTCTGGTCGGCATGACGTCGTTCTCGCGTTGTGGCGAAAAGGATCGTTGACGCTTGACCGAAGGGCAACCTAGCTCGAATCAGGTTTCTGTGGAGAGAGCGTTGTCCCAAAACTTGTCCCAAACTTAATGTATTACAACAAGTACTTAGGGTAAGTCGTGGCGCACCCGACACGATTCGAACGTGTGGCCTCTGCCTTCGGAGGGCAGCGCTCTATCCAGCTGAGCTACGGGTGCATCCGTGAGGCGGGGCAGTGCCCCGGCTGAACGCGCGCAAACTATCCAAAGCTGGCGATCGGCGCAACGGGGTTGGTCGGTTTTGTTTTGCCCGGCTTGAAGGACCATCTGGTGGCTCAAGCGGTGCGCTCCTTGGTAACGGGCTAGCTGTTGACTGAACGAGTAGACCAGCTTTCGGTTCAGGAGCGGATTCCCATTGGCGCTCACAACCAGTTCTCATCCACCAGCCCCAGCTCTGCCCCTCAGCCACCGGCTCTCTACCCGCGGGGCACCCGCACAACTACAGCCCAAGAGCGTACCTTACCTGCCAGATTCGGAGCCATCAGGCCCAACGCGTTGACCGAGAATTGGGCAGAGCTTGGTGCTCAGTCAGCCCTCCACCCGATAGTGGATGGGCTTGAAGCTGCCGCCATTGCTGGCGGGGGCCGAGCAGGCGGTCAGGGCGATGATCAGGTCGGTGGCGGCGCGGAAGCGGATGAAGTCGCCTGCCTTGCTGAGCGGGGGCAGCACTTTGAAGCGCCCGGTGGCGCCGTCCACCGGCACATTCATGAAGCAGTTGAAGGCGACCGGAATGGCGTCCTCGGCAATGCCCCATGGAGCCAGCGCTGCATGCAGATTGCCATGGCAGCCGCGATGGGGCGGCTCGTTGTCGTAGCAGAGACGGAAGGTGGCTTCGCTGCACGGGGTGAGCAGGAAATCGTGCCGCCCCACTGTATCCTCGATGATCTCGAGCAGCACATTGGAGCGGTTGGAATAGAGCTTGTGGCCGGTGCTGAGATAGATGGTCTCGGCATAATCGAGGGTGCGCCCCGAAGAGAGCATTTCGCGCGTATCGGCCCTGGCGATCGCCAGCAGATCGGCGACCTGGCCACCCTCGGGGTCGATCACCGTCAGGGTCTGGCCCGCATTGAGCGTAAAGGCGGCGCCCGAGCGGGGCGGGATGATCTGGGTGGTGTCAGGGCGTGTTGCGGTCTCGGTGAGCATTACTTGGCGCCCTCGCTATCGGTTGCCGGGCGGGCCAGCGGATCGGTCGCGCCGGCGCGGTGATAGGGGCAGGACCAGCCATCGGCGACCGCACGGCCGCTATATTGGCGCGCCTCGGAAACGCTGCCATGGCGGGCCAGCATCGGGTTGGGTGTACCCGCCAGGGCCACGTCGCGATCGATAATGGCGCTGCGCAGCTTTTCGTAGCGTCCCAGGGCGCGCAGTGTTTCAAACTGGTCATGCAGATTGAACACCATCACTGGATGGGCAAAGCGGCGCGCCGGGCGGCTGGCGCGCGGGTGCAGGCCGACCACGAAAAACGCCTCGCCCCCAAAGCTGAGCGAGAAATGGGGATCATCGGGATCGGCACTGACGCGAGCGTCATGGGGCTGGCCGCGCCAGCTATCCTTGGCGGTCAGTGACTGGATGCGCGCCCACATATGGCGCTCAAACGCGTCTTCGCCCAGCCCGTCAGGACCCTCGAAAATCACAGCGAAGCTGGTGAACAGGGTGGGCTGATCATGATAATCCCAGGCGAACTGCATCAGCCGATCCTGAATTTCGACATCGTTCCAGGCACTGTCGATCGAACGCGCCACATAGGTGGTCAACCGCCCCTGCTTGAGCGCCGATTTGGCCCCTACGCAGGGGAATTGCCGGTCATTGATGAAGTGCTGCAGCTGCTGCTCGGGACTGGTTGGTTCGGTGACGACGGTGTCGATTACGGACATGGCACGGCCCTTACTGTTGGGTCAGGACAACCGCGGCAGACGCTGAAGGGTTCCGCCGGTGCGCGTGCCGGCGCGATCACATCGCACCCCCGACACGTTTACTGATCCGGGCCGGGGGCGGATGCGTAAAGACATGGCAAGCCCGGCAATGGAGACTGATCATGCGGCAAATTCTACTCAGTGCGGGCGCGGTTCTGGCGCTGACCGGCATGGCCCAGGCCGTGTCGGTGGGTGAGTTGATTGGCAAATGCGGCGATGACGGCAAGGCGTGGTGCGCAGGGGTCGGCTATGGCGATCCGATGCAGGCATGCCTTGAGGACAATTACGCCCAGCTCAGCGCCGATTGCCAGGCAGTGATGGACCGGCTGCGCGGTGGCGAGGGCGTTTATCTGTTCTGAGCGGCCGCGGCTGCCACGGCTTTGCCGTTAACTGCCTTCAAGCTGCCCTGATTGGGCCCTATCGCCGCAAAAGGTGAAATGGGCTAAGGGTGGCCACATGACAAATTCAACCACATGGCGTCGCAGCGCAGGCCTGATGGGCGCGAGTATCGCGCTGGGCCTGCTGGTGGCGGGCTGCTCGATGAGCGGGTTCAAGCCGGCCAGCGGCAGCATGCGCGCTCCGGCCACCGCGGCGCTTGAAGTCTTTGCTGCCCCAAGCACGCCGGCGGGGCATGTGCCCAAGGCGGCTGACGTGCCGATGGCCACCTCCGCACTGGGTTATACCGAGGGCTCGCTGGACGGGCTGATCGGCCATTACGCGGCCCAGTATGCGGTGCCCGAGGATCTGGTGCGCCGGGTGATCGTGCGCGAGAGCAATTACAATGCGGGGGCGCGCAACGGGCCCTATTACGGGCTGATGCAGATCAGCCACGCCACCGCGAGTGGCCAGGGCTATCGCGGGGCGCCGGCGGGCCTGCTTGATGCCGAGACCAATCTGCGCTTCGCCGTGCGCTATCTGGCCGGCGCCTATGTCACCGCGCAGGGCAATTACGACCGCGCGGTGCAGTTCTATGCGCGGGGCTATTATTACGATGCCAAGAGGCTTGGCCTGTTGCAGAAATCAGGCCTGCGCTGATCCGGCATTGGCGGGTGCGCGCTCATTGAGCAGCACCATAAGGTGATTGGCCAGATCGGATTGCTGGTAGGGCTTGGGCAGCCGCGGCAGGTCGATCTCGATGCCTTCGGGCAGTTCTGAATAGCCCGTGGCGAGCACGATGGGCAGGTCAGGACGCAGCTGGCGCGCCTGATTGGCCAGTTCCACCCCGTTCATGCCGGGCATGGCATAGTCGGTGATCAACAGATCCACGGTCTGCTGGCTGCCCAGAATCGTCAGGGCCTCGGCGCCCGAATAGGCTTCGAGCGCTGTGTGACCAAGCTGCTCGACCATGTCGACCGCGTTCATATTGATCAGCGCATCATCGTCCACCACCAGGATGACGGCAGCCTTGCTGGCCTGATTGTGCATTTTCGAACCCTCTGATGTGCCGGAAATATCGGCCACATTGCCCTCCACGCGTCGCGCGCGCTGCCCATAGCGCGCAAAAACGGCTCAAATGCGTTGTCGCAACATGCCATTTGTCGCCGACAACGGCAATTGTCGCTAACGCGCAAGGTTGTGCCCCGGTTCCCGCCGCGCGACCCTTTTGGCGGGCGGCGATCTGGCCTAAAGTCACCGCGATCTCACCTTCGGAATCGCTTGATATGCATCTGCTGCTCGTCGACGGCTCGGCCTATATTTTCCGCGCCTTCCATGCCCTGCCCCAGCTCAACCGCAAGTCGGACGGGCTCCCCGTGGGCTGTGTGCAGGGGTTCTGCAACATGCTCTACAAGCTCACCGAGGACCTCAAGGGCGAGGATGCGCCCACCCATATGGCGGTGATCTTTGATCATTCGGGCAAGACGTTCCGCGACGATATCTATACCGAATACAAGGCGCAGCGCCCCCCCGCCCCGGTTGAACTGGTGCCACAGTTTCCGCTGACCCGGGCGGCCACCCGCGCGTTTTCGATCCCCTCGATCGAGATGGAGGGCTGGGAGGCCGACGACATCATCGCCACCTATGCGCGGCTGGCGCGCGAGGCGGGCGGCAAGGCCACCATCGTTTCGTCCGACAAGGACATGATGCAGCTGATCGAACCCGATGGCTCGATCCGCATGCTGGACACCATTGCCCGCCCCGGCCAGCCGCCGCTGCGCTGGATCGGCATGGATGAGGTGTTCAAGAAATTCGGCGTCACCCCGGACAAGGTGATCGAGGTGCAGGCGCTGTGCGGCGACAGCGTGGACAATGTGCCCGGCGTGCCCGGCATTGGCGTGAAAACCGCCGCCGAGCTGATCAATACCTATGGCACGGTGGAAAACCTGCTCGAGCATGCCGACGAGATCAAGCAGAACGCGCGGCGCGAAAAGCTCAAGGCCAATGCCGAGCTAGCGCTGGTCTCCAAGCGTCTGGTGACGCTGAGCCAGGACGTGCCGGTCGAGCTCGATATCGACGCGCTGATCCGCCAGCCAATGGAGCCATCCAATCTGTTCCCGTTCCTCAAGGCGATGGAATTTGCTACCATCACCAAGCGGCTGTCGGGCAAGCTTGAGGCCAATCCCGATGATTTCGAGGCCGATCCCGAATATGCCGCGACCGCGGCGCCGGGCGCGGTGGGTTTTGACAATGCGGCGCGGGCGGAAAGCCGGGCAGCACGGCATGAGGCGACCGGGCGCAGCAATGCAGCCACCGTCGCCCATGCGGCGGCCGAGCATGCGCGCGTGCGCGCCATCCCGTTCAAGCCCGAAGACTATGAGATCATCCGCGATGCGGCTGCGCTGCAGCGCTGGATCGACGCCATCGAAATGACCGGCCATGTCGCCACCGATACCGAGACCACCGGGCTCGACAATCAGACCGCCGATCTGGTGGGGCTGTCGTTTTCCATCGCCCCGGGCACGGGCGCCTATCTGCCGCTGGGCCACACCGATGGCGAGGCCGATATTTTTGGCGGCGGCGGGCTGGTCGAGGGGCAGATGGATATCCGGCTCGCGCTGGACATGGTCAAGCCGCTGTTTGCCGACCCCTCGATCCTGAAAATCTTCCACAATGCCAAATACGATATCGGCATTCTGGCGCGCTATGATGTGGCGGTGAAATCGGTCGATGACACGCTGCTGCTCAGCTATGCGCTCGATGGCCCGCAGTTCAACACCATGGGCGAATTAGGCGAACACTGGCTGGGCTTTGCCGGCCAGTCGATCAAGGACCTGATCGGCTCGGGCAAAAAGCAGATCACCTTCGCCCAGGTCAAACTCGAAGACGGCGCGCGCTATGCCGCCGAAGATGCCGATATGACCATGCGGCTGTGGCAGGTGCTCAAGCCACGCCTGGTCGCTGAAAACATGACCACGCTGTACGAAACCATCGACCGGCCGCTCGCCCCGGTGCTGGCGCGCATGGAGGGGCGTGGCGTCAATATCGACCGCGCCATTCTGAGCCGCCTGTCAGGCGAGTTCGCCCAGCGCGCTGCCGCCTTTGAGGCGCAGGCCTATGAACTGGCCGAGCAGACCTTCAATCTGGGTTCCCCCAAGCAGCTGGGCGAAATCCTGTTCGACAAGATGGGGCTTGAGGGCGGCACCAAGACCAAGACCGGCGCCTGGTCGACCGGGGCCGATGTGCTCGAGGATCTGGCGCTCAAGGGCGTGCCGCTGGCGCGCACCATTGTCGACTGGCGCCAGCTCAACAAGCTGCGCAGCACCTATACCGACGCCCTGCCCGCCTACATCAATGAGCGCACCGGGCGCGTCCACACCACCTATTCCCAGCATTCGGTGCTGACGGGACGGCTCAGCTCAAACGATCCGAACCTGCAGAACATTCCGGTGCGCACCGAGGATGGCCGCAAGATCCGCTCCGCCTTCGTCGCCGCGCCGGGCAAAATTCTGGTCAGCGCCGATTACAGCCAGATCGAATTGCGCGTGCTGGCCCATATCGCCGACATTCAGGCGCTCAAGGATGCGTTTGAAGAGGGTCTCGACATTCACGCCATGACCGCCAGCGAGATGTTCGGCGTGCCGGTCGAAGGCATGCCAAGCGATATTCGCCGCCGCGCCAAGGCGATCAATTTCGGCATTATTTACGGCATTTCGGCCTTCGGCCTGGCCAATCAGCTGGGCATTGGGCGCGGCGAGGCCGGGGACTACATCAAGACCTATTTCGAGCGCTTCCCCGGCATCAAGGACTATATGGAAGAGCAGCGCCGCAAGGTGAAGGAAGACGGCCACGTCACCACCATCTTTGGCCGTCGCATCAATTTCCCCAATGCCAAATCGCACAATCCGAGCGAGCGCGCCTTTGTCGAACGCGCCTCGATCAACGCCCCCATCCAGGGCTCAGCCGCCGACATCATACGTCGCGCCATGATCCGCATGGAGCCCGAGCTGAACAAGGCCAGGATCGACGCCGACATGCTGCTGCAGGTGCATGACGAGTTGATCTTCGAAGTGCCACTGGGCACCGAGAGTGCCGCGATCCCGGTGATCAAGCGGGTGATGGAAGGCGCGGCGGAGCCTGCCGTGCGGCTGACCGTGCCGATCCAGGTGGATGCCAATGCGGCGGGGAATTGGGACGAGGCGCACTGAGTAATGGAGCGCGCAGAAGGACCATACGATGCCCGAGCAATCGCCAACTTCATTCTTGATGAAAGTGATGCTGCGGGTTTCACAATGTACCCGACGTCACTGTTGAAGATATTGTACTTTGGGCACGGATGGCACCTTGCGCTGTTCGGTGGCCCACTAATTGCACAGCCATTTGAAGCTTGGGAACATGGCCCCGTGGTTAGAGTCGTATATGACCAAATCAAGGACTACTCTGGCAAGGCAATCAAGGTTCGACTGAAAGCCTTTAACCCAAGATCAATGACACCCAAAGTGGCGTCTGCAGAAATAACGCGCGGTGGGAAATCAATGCTTAGGGCAGTCTTGGGTGCTTACGGATCTCTCCACCCCTACAAGCTATCAGAGATGACCCATGAAAGCGGCTCGCCATGGACCTCGGTCTGGGAGGCTGCGCAAATAGGTGCTTCCCCCGGAGCAAGATTAAATGACGGTGAAATACGCGATTACTTCTTGCGACAAAACCACGCAGATGTGCTAGGTATTGGATAGAGTCGCTGGGAGGAACGCTGAACGGCGTGGCGACGGTCAACCAGGGTATAGGATAGGTATGACTCCTCTTAAGCCTCCAATGCTGATCGACGCGATTCGCCTCACAGCAAAAAACCGCACACAGACTATCGATAACATCATCGAGCATTATTCAACTGCAGGAGGGGGCTGGAACCACCAGCGCTGTCTCCGGCCTATTATGCACGCTTACAATGGCGCCGACGATAGTACTTCGCTTATTGCGGGCTGTAAGGGATCTGGAAAGGCATCACAGCTCGACAACTCCAAAATTGTCGAAGCTGTCTTGCCAAAAGTAATCGGACGTCAAACTCAGTGCTTTCCCTACAAGCGTCGGCACCTGGCGCTTACTCCAACCATACACTGTGCGATGGGGCCATCCTTCTTCATCGTTGAAGGAGGTGTAATTAAGCTGGTGTACGTGCACGCCCGAAATAAAAAGCGAGCAACTCTTCAAGACATCGCAAACCTCGCGAGTGTTCTTAAATCAGAAATTCTAGATCAAGAATTTTATGGTGAGTTCACTGATGTTGAGATTCATTACGTCAACAAAAAGGGTAATGCTCGAGAAGACACCGTTTACAATCTAGAGCGGCTTTCTAGTCTCCGAGACAGCGACCCAATGCAGAAACTTAGCCTTTTTGCCACCTGTCTGGTGACGGTGATGGAACAGGATTTGGTGAAGCCGCCCGTGCGGGAGAAGAAGAAAAGCGACGCTCCCACAGCAGATAACGATGGCCAAATTGATTTTGGTTTTCCGTAAATAGTATTAGTGCAACATCGAGATCACGATCTTCTCAGATGCGCCATTTGGGGGCCGCGGCTCCTGCACAAAACTATCAACACCCACAGTGTCACCCCGGGCTCGACCCGGGGCCCATCCCGAGATCAATGCGCGGCCGCAAGGTGGATCGTTTGGGGCACACTTCCAACCACCTGGCGGCCGTGGAGGCACCTCAGGATGGGTCCCGGCTCAGGGCCGGGATGACATCGGGGATGGGGTCAGCGCGGTGGTCAGCCCTGTCCTTGCGGGCCGATGATCTCCCACCAGAGATCGCGCCATTCGGGATTGGCTTGCTCGATCAGGTCGTCCTTCCAGGGCCGCAGCCATTTCTTGAGGCGTTTTTCGTGGGCGATGGCAGCTTGGATGTCTTCGTGGGTGGCGAACCAGACCAGATGTTTGCAGTCATGGGTCTTGGTGAAACTATCGACCAGCCCCTCGCGATGCTCGTACACCCGGCGCACCAGATCATTGGTGACGCCCGTGTAAATGGTGCCGCGCCTTCGGTTGGCGACGATGTACACGTAATAGCTGCGCAGCATGGGCCGAGCCACGATCATTGCCGTTGGCGCAGCTTAACCGAACATCGGGTTCACACAAATCCATCGCCACCCACGATGACACCCCGGCCCTGAGCCGAGGGATTGGGCGGCTTCGGGCGCGCAGCCTGAGTCTCCCTCCCCCTTGTGGGGAGGGAAATGAGATAGGCGTTGGCCAAGGCTAACGCCGTTATCGAGCGAGGTGGGGTTTGCTGCCGCCAGTTCGGCGTGTGCGGCCTACCCCCACCCTTGATCCCTCCCACAAGAGCCTGCACTCGGGCGCGCCAAGGCGCGACCCGGGGGGAGGGGACGACTGCGGCAAACGCAACGCCCCCAAACTTGCGCTCAATCAAAGCCGGTCCCCGCAATCTCCCCTACACTCCTCCCAACAATCCGGGAGACCCACACCATGCGCACCTACACCATCACCGCCCGCCGCGATGACGAGCACGGTAGTCATGCCGGGGTGCGTGAAGGGTTGGTGGTGCTTGATACCTCGCTGGCGGGGCGGGCGGATGCGCTCAATCCGGTGGAGCTGCTGCTGGCCAGTCTGGCGGCCTGCATGATCAAGGGCGTCGAGCGTTCGGCGCCGATGCTGAAATTCGGGTTTTCCGGCGTAACGGTATCGCTGAGCGCCGAGCGCCAGGATGCCCCGCCCAAGCTGACCGCCATCACCTATGAGCTGGTGGTCGACACCGATGAGAGCGACCATCGGCTCGAATTGCTGCACACCAATGTGCGCAAATATGGCACCATCTCGAACACGCTGGCGACAAGCGTCGCCCTGACTGGCGTGGTCCGTCGGGGCTAGTTGTGTTTTCGCGCGCGCTGCGCCAGGGCGACAATCGGTAGCGCAGCGACATGCGCCCTGTTGCGCGCGCCCGTGGCGCTCGATGTGCACAGTCTGTCAGCCGATAGCCCTGTCGCGGTGCCTCAAGACAGCCGATCAGCCAGCGCAAATCCGTTCATCACCGTCCAGATCCGTTCATATAGCCCCAAAAGGCCGTCAGAAATGGCGGCGCGGCGTTCATCGGCTTGAACGGATTTGCCCCGATTTATCCCCGCCCTCGCCCGCGCGCCCATAATGGCGCCATCCCGCTGGCAGGACGCGATCATGACGAGTGATGCCAGTGGGGGCCGGGTGGCAGAACGGGTCGCCGTCTGCCGGACCGTACCGGATGGGGTCTGCTGTTCCAAGGGTGGGCAGCGGGCTGAAATGACCGCCATGCGGTGCTGTTGCGCTGCGTGATCTTGACGGGCCCGACTTCCCCTCTCGCCAGGCGCGGTGGGGAGCGTCAGCAAACAGGGGCCTTTGCGGCGATGGGCGATCCTTGATGATAAGCCCGCCCCATGCGTGCGCAGTGCGCCACACCCGGCGTGTGGGCGAGGCGTGACCTCACCTTTTGTGCTGCGGACGACCCGCGCGAGGAAGCCCTCGCCCACGCAGCGTCGCCTCGGGAAATCCGGACGCCAGCGGCGGGCCGGGGCTTTGGCGCGGGCTTTGCACCCTGCGGCGGGAACGCAGGCGCGTCCTGTCTCGTTGCTGTGCACACAGGAGCGTCACCATGGATAATTCATTCGAGACCCTTGCCCGCGCCGGCTACATCGCGCGCGGCGTCGTTTACCTGCTGCTGGGCGGGCTGGCGCTGAGCTCGGCCATCTGGGGTGGCGAGGATGCCGAGGGCTCCTCGGATGCGCTCTCAAGCCTGTTGGGCCTGCCCTTTGGGCGGGTGTTGCTGGCGCTGGTGGCCGTGGGACTGCTGGGCTATGTGCTGTGGAAACTGGCGCAGAGCCTGCTCAATGCCGATGATCGCGATCATGACCTCAATGACTGGGCGACACGGGCGGGGCAGTTGATCAGCGCGGTAGCCAATCTGTTCCTGATGTTCACCGCAGCCCGCATGGCCCTGGCCATGGGGGGCGGCGAGGGTGGCGGCAATGGCGAGGAGACCGCCTCGGCCTGGTTGCTGCAACAGCCCTTCGGGCCCTATCTGCTGGGTGCCGTGGGCGCCGGGGTGATCGGCTTTGCCGGGGCGCAGTTCTGGTATGGCGCCACGGGCGGCTATCGCAAGCATCTGAGCCTGCCCTCCGGGCATGGGTCGTGGCTGGATCGCATCTGCGCCTTCGGGCTGATGGCGCGCGGCGCGGTGTTTGCCATTATTGGTGGCTTTGTGCTCTACGCCGCCTTCACCGTTTCGGCTGAACAGGCAGGCGGCACGGCCGACGCGCTCGATTATGTGCGCCGCCTGCCCTTCGGCGCCTGGCTCTATGGCCTTGGCGCACTGGGGCTGGCCGCCTTTGGCGCCTATGGCGTCATTCAAGGGCTGTATCGGCATGTCGATGCGCCCGATATGGGCGATGTGCGCGCGGCCTCGCCGCTCTAGCGGTGGGTCAGCGTGGCGCTGCGACCATCGCCGCCGGGCGGGATGGCAAGGCTGACCACCAGCGTGGCAGCGTCGGTGATTTCAGGGCTGCGCTCGGCCCATTCAACCAGCACGATGGCGGCCGGATTGTCGCTCAGCCCCAGTTCGTCGACCTCGCGCGGATCGCCCAGCCGATAAAGATCGGCATGCAATACGGGCGCCTTGGGCGTGTCATAGGGCTGCACCAGCGCAAAGGTGGGTGAGGGTACATCAAGCGCCGGATCGCCTGCCAGCGCGCGGATAATGGCGCGCGCCAGTGCAGTCTTGCCGGCGCCCAGATCGCCCTCAAGCAATACGACATCGCCGGGCTGGAGTTCCTCGGCCAGGGCTGCGCCCAGCGCAGCGGTGGCGTCGTCATCGGGCAGGAACAGCCCGGGCATTATTCGGCGACAGCGGCCATGGCGCTGTCCCGCGGCAGGTTGACGATGATCTTGGAGCCGCGCGGTTCGCGGCGCTCGGCGCTGATGGTGCCGCCATGCAGGTTGACGAAGGTCTTGACGATGGCCAGCCCCAGCCCTGCCCCGCGCTGGCGTCCGCCGCCGGGATTGTCGAGCCGGGTCAGGATGGCCGATTTCATCTCGTCGGTCAGGCCGGGCCCTTCATCCTCGATGACAAACAGCATGCGCTCGCCGCGATGGGCAATGGTCAGCTTGATCTCGCCGCCGGGCGGGGAGAAGCGTGCCGCGTTGGAGAGCAGGTTATAAAGCACCTGCACGATGCGGGTGCCATCGGCGATGAAGGGGGGCAGTGCGGGATCGATGTCGACCACCAGATTGATCGGCTTTTCGCCCGAGATCTCGGGGAAGCTGGCCGACAGACCGGCGCGGGCCTTCTCGACCAGCTTGTGCACGTCGAGCTGTTCGGGCCGCAGTTCGGCAATGCCGGCATCGACCGAGGCGAGGTCCAGAATATTGTCGATCAGCACACCCAGCGTCACCGAAGAGGCGCGGATATAATCGATATAGGATTTCTGACGTTCATTGAGCGGGCCGGCATCGCTGGCCAGCATTTCGGCGAAGCCGATAATGTTGGTCAGGGGTGAGCGCAGTTCGTAGGAGACGTTTTCGACAAAGGCATCCTTGAGCACGTCGGCGGCGACCAGGGCGTCATTGCGCTCCTTGAGCACTTTTGAGTAGCTGGCGCTTTCGGTGACATCGAGGAAAGTCATCATGGTCTGACCGTCGGGCAGCCGCGTGATGGCATAGTCAAGCAGGCGGCCATCGGAGCGATTGATGCGCCCGGTCTGGTCCGAGCGGGTCGGATTGAGATCGATAATCCCCCGCTTGAGATCACGCCATATACTGGCACCATCTTCGGGAATGGCGCGGCCACTGGCCTCGGCGATCTGGTCGATATGGGGGTTCTGGCCCAGCTCATTGGTGGGCAGTTTCCACAGCGCGGACAAGCGCGGATTGGACAGGGTCAGCCGGCCATTGGTGCCGAACACGGCCACGGCCTCCGAGAGCGAGTTGATGGTCTCGCGCTGCACATTGGAGAAGGCCTTGTTGGTGGATTCCAGCTTGAGGCGCTCGGTGATGTCGTCGAAGACGTAGATCACGCCACCGGTGGCGCCCGCGGGGGCCGAGATCACCTTGATGGTGCGGCCATCGGGCAGGTGCCAGGGCTCGTCTTCAAACGGTTCGGTGCGGCTATAGGCCTTGAGATGCTCGTCGCGCCATTTGTGGTAGTTCACCTGCGCGGGCAGCATGCCTTCGGTGCGCAGCTTGTCGAGAATGGCGCGCTCATCGAGGCCCAGCGTCAGGAACTTTTCGGACAGGCCCCACAGCCCGGCATAGGCCTGATTGAACTGGATCAGCTCGCGCTTGGCATTGAAGATGGCAATCGGGGTGGCCAGTGTATCGATGATACCGGTGATGTGCGCGACGGCGTCATCGCCGGTATTAACGTCTTGATCCTCGATGGGACGCAGCATGCCGGCGCGCCCGCCCGAAACGGGGAATTCGACCAGCTCGAAGGCGCCCTGGCCGCGCCAGGCGACCGAGAGCTTAGCGGGTTCTTCGTCCGCTTCGCAGGCCTGCAGGTGCTGGCGCAACTGATCGGGATCGAGCAGTTCAGGTGGCGCGGTTTCGCTGCCGGTCTTGCCCAGTGCGCGGGCCAGTTCGAGATAAGGCCGGTTGGCATAGATCAGGCGATCATGACCGTCGCGGGCAAAAGCCGGCTTGGTGAGCGTCGCCAGAATAGCGCGCACGCTGGTCAGATCGGCGCTGGTGGCGACAGCCGCTGCGGTCAGATTGGGATCAGTGTCGGGCTGCATGAAGGCGGGGCGTAGCCGCATGGCGGTACCGCCACCGAGCACCCAGCCATTGGCACGTACCAGCCGCCCATCCAGCGCGTTCAGGCTGACGGCAAAGGCGTGTCCGTGCACGCGCAGGTCTTCGAGCAGGCGCGCCAGCCGATCGGCATCGGCATCATGCAGCCAGCTCTGGAAATTGAGTACGCTTTCGGGCTGACGCCCGACGGGCAGCACCGCGGCGGCCTGTCCGAGCAGTTTGGGCGCGCCATCATCGGTCCACAGGACCGTGACTTCGCGGGTGCCGGAGAGCAGGGCTTCATATTCGTCGACCAGGGCGCGCAGCCCGGCAATCTGTTCGGCGGCCTTTTGACGGGCAGCCTTGCCGTCGGCCAGCATGGTGCGGATGACGGCCATGGACAGCAGGGCAAAAGCCCCTGCGCCAGCGGCGATCGCGATTGGAGCTGCACCGGCGAAGCTTGCCACCTGGGTTCCCTGTGCGAGAGCGGGGACCGCCGTCAACAGAGTAAGAGGGGCTGCCGCGATTACCGCGAATCCCCAATGCTTCCGGAAGTGATCCGGCGCCATGCGCTGCCCTCTAGGTCAAAGATGTTGGTTGCCAGGCCGGCGCCGCAAAGAGCCGGTACGCAGTCACTCAAACAGAACGGCATACGCGACCCAAAAAGATCTTTGCCAGCTCCGAACCGGCTGCGTGTCCCCCAGCAGCCGAATCACCCTGACCATAGCGGTCCGTCGAATCGCCTAAAAGAGTCTTAATGGCCAAGCATGGCAGGCAAACTGTCGATATCAGGGCTTGACCTGAAACGAAACAGGAACATCCAAAAGCACAAAAAATGCCCGCAGCGCAACGCTGCGGGCATCATGTTGGATCGCTCGAGCGGAACGCTTAGTAGCGGTATTCGCCCGACTTGAAGGGGCCTTCGGTGCTCACGCCGATATAGTCGGCCTGGGTCTTGGTCAGCTTGGTCAGCGTCGCGCCCAGCTTTGCCAGGTGCAGCTCGGCAACCTTCTCGTCGAGATGCTTGGGCAGGACGTGCACTTTCTTCTCGAGGTTCTCGCCATTGGTCCACAGTTCGATCTGGGCCAGGGTCTGGTTAGCGAAGGAAGCGCTCATCACAAAGCTCGGATGACCGGTGGCATTGCCCAAATTGACCAGACGCCCTTCCGAGAGCAGCAGCAGGCGCTTGCCGTCGGGCTTTTCAATCAGGTCGACCTGTGGCTTCACATTGGTCCACTTGAAGTTGCGCAGGCCGAGCACGTCGATCTCGTTGTCGAAGTGGCCGATATTGCAGACGATGGCCATGTCCTTGAGCTTGCGCATGTCATCGACCATGAGCACGTCGCGGTTGCCAGTGGCCGTGACAACGACGTCGGCGCGATGAGCGGCATCGGCCAGGGTCACGACCTCAAAGCCTTCCATGGCAGCCTGCAGGGCGCAGATCGGGTCGACTTCGGTGACCAGCACGCGGGCGCCAGCGCCACGCAGCGATTCTGCCGAGCCCTTACCCACATCGCCAAAGCCGCAAACAATAGCGACCTTGCCGGCCAGCATGACATCGGTGCCGCGACGGATGGCATCGACCAGGGATTCACGGGTGCCGTACTTGTTGTCGAACTTGGACTTGGTGACCGAGTCATTGACGTTGATGGCAGGGAACGGCAGCTCGCCCTTGGCGTGCAGCTGATACAGACGCATCACGCCCGTGGTGGTCTCTTCGGAGACGCCGCGGATGGCGTCGCGGATGCGCGAGAAGAAGCCAGGGCTCGAGGCCAGACGACGCTTGATGGTGGCAAAGAAGATTTCTTCTTCTTCATTGGTGGGCTTTTCAAGGAAGGAGGGGTCGATCTCGGCCTTGGCACCATTGAGGATGTACATGGTGGCGTCGCCACCATCATCGAGGATCATGTTGGGGGTCTGGCCATCGGACCAATCCATCATGCGATCGGTGAAAGCCCAATATTCTTCGAGCGTTTCACCCTTGTGGGCGAACACGGGAATGCCGGCGGCGGCAATGGCTGCAGCAGCATGATCCTGGGTCGAGAAGATGTTGCAGCTGACCCAGCGCACTTCGGCGCCCAGCGCGACCAGCGTCTCGATGAGAACGGCGGTCTGGATGGTCATGTGCAGCGAGCCGGCAATGCGTGCGCCCTTGAGAGGCTGGGCAGCAGCATATTCCTCGCGGATAGCCATCAGGCCGGGCATTTCGACTTCAGCGATGTCGAGTTCCTTGCGGCCGTAATCGGCCAGCGAAATGTCTCTAACCGCGTAATCGGTGAATTTTGTCATGGGTGGACTCCGGGAGGTGTAGCGTTGGCAAAGCTATACGCAAGGCGGCTCACAGGATCAACCGGAGATATAAAGATAAGTTTATATCCCCTTTCAGCGCTGGACGCGATAGACGGGCCGCCGGCGCCGGAAGGGCATGGTAACGAAGCGCCAAAGCCCTGAAAGCGCCAGATAACCCAGCATGAAGCCGCCGCCAGCATAGAGCACGCCTTCAATGGTAACGGGCACGGCGAGTTGATAATTTTCCAGCGTGCGGCGACCGATATCGCTGTCGAGATAAGCTGGAAGCGTCTGAAAACGGGTGATCGGATCGGCGTTTTCAATGCGCTGCAACGTGGCGCTGAGCTGTTCATAGCGGGCGAATGTTGCGGCCATGGCGGTGCCGCGCTCGACCAGAAACCCATCAGCCGAAGCGCCATAGCGTTGCAGGGCCTGGGTACGATCTAGCCCACCGAGCTCAGCAGCGCGATCAAAGTCCTGCGTGATGACGCGGAGTTCATCGACGGCACCGCCAAGGCGCTGCGTATATTGCTGGGCATATTCAGGAAACTGGCTCAGCGTGAGCGCCAGACCCAGACCGCCGATACCGGCAATGATGCGCCGCATGACCTGACCACCCCTCCTGCTGGTGCAGCGGACGGTGTCCGCTCATGGTCAACGTGCGGCGCGGCAGTGTCGTTGCACTATTCCGGGGCGCCGTCGCTGTCTTCGTCGAAGCCATTATTGACCAGTTCAACAATCGCTTCGAGTGCTTCGCGCGCCTGCTTGCCGCTGGCCTGCACCAGAATGGTGCTGCCGGGACCGGCGCCGAGCATCATCAGCCCCATGATGGAGTTGCCAGCAACCGAATTGCCGTCCTTGATGACAGCGATGGTGGCATCGAAACACTCGGCAGTGCGTACGAAACGAGCCGAGGCGCGTGCATGCAGGCCCTTGCGATTGACGATGGTAAGCTGCTGAGCCACGGCACGGCTGGCATCCATCAGATGGTTCTCCCCGACATGCCCCGATCCAGCACCGCAGCAACCATGATCAGTCGGCTCCCAGAATGGAGTTGGCGACCGTGATGTATTTTCGCCCGGCTTCCTGCGCCATGTTCACAGCATCCTTGATGCTCATGTCATTGCGTACGCGGCCCAGCTTTACCAACATGGGCAGATTGACCCCGGCGATGACTTCGACTTCGCGGTTCTGCATGACGGAAATAGCGAGGTTGGATGGGGTGCCGCCGAACATGTCGGTCAGAATGATCACGCCCTGGCCATCATCGGCGCTGTCCACAGCGGCAAGAATGTCGTTGCGGCGGTCTTCCATATTGTCTTCGGGACCAATGGCGATGGTCTCGCAATGCTCTTGCGGACCGACGACATGTTCTAGCGCCGCCTTGAATTCATTGGCGAGCGCACCGTGCGTCACCAGAACCAGACCAATCATGCAAAGTCCCCAGCATGTCGAGATACGCCTGCGACGTGGCGCCGACAGCTATCCAATGTAATTTGTCTCATGCCGACGCGGTCACCCCAGGGTAGCGCGCACATGTCTGAGCTCGCACCAATCGGCCGAGCGAGCGCCAGTCTTGTCCGGTAGCGGACACGATTCAAGTGGTATTTTGTCACGGCCCGTCGAGCGCAGAAATCGCTTCGATCACCAGCAACATCTGATGACCAAGGCTGATTACGCTGCCAAAGGGCACCGGCGCGCGCGGCACTGTCGTGCCGGCGATGTCGGTAACGAATTCGTCCTCTTCAAGCATGCGCACCATATCGGGCACCATGTCGATCACCAGATCGAGCGAGACTAGGGCCTGATGGGGCCGACTGACAATGCCGCGACCGCGCAGTTCGATCAGGCCAGCCAGGTTCTCAGGTGCCTGCATATCGACCTGACCATCGGCCTGGATCAGATCAACACGGTCATCGGAGACAAGAAAGGCGGGAAGGCCGCGCAATGCCCAGCGGTCAAGCAGCGTCAAGGCCAGCACTGACTTGCCGGCGCCGGATGGACCGCGCAGCAGCACCCCGGTGGAACCCAGCAACAGTCCGGTGCCATGCACATTTTGCGGCGCGTTCTTTGGCTTGCTCATCGCGCCAATCTATTTGCGTGCGCGCGGCAACACAACCGAGAAGACAGCACCGGAATGATCGGAACGATTATGGGCCTTGATAGTGCCCTTGTGCGCATCGACGATCTGCTTGCTGATCGAGAGACCCAGCCCGGAATGGTCGCCAAAGCTCTCGGTGTCGGGGCGGTCAGTATAGAAACGCTGGAAGATCTTGTTGAAATCGCCAGTAATGCCGCGCCCCTGATCGGTCACCGTGATGGTGACATCCTCAGCGTCGGTGCTGAGGGCGACATGCACAACGCCACCTTCGGGCGAGAAGGAAACGGCGTTGTCGATGAGGTTGGCAAAGACCTGTGCCAGGCGGCTTTCATGGCCGTTGACGATAGCCGCGCCCTTGCCGCTGCGCTTGTCCATCTCGACGGTTACACCGCGCCCCAAGGCCATGTCTTTCTGGATCGAGACAATGGCCTCGGCCAGTTTTTCGACATCAACCCGTTCCGAGCTTTCGCGCGCCAGTTCGGCATCGAGCCGGCTGGCGCTGGAAATGTCGGTGATAAGCCGGTCGAGGCGTTTGACGTCATGCTGGATAATGGCGTTGAGACGCTCCCGATCTTCGGACCGCTTGGCCAGTGGCAGGGTTTCGACGGCGCTGCGCAGCGAGGTCAGGGGGTTCTTGAGTTCGTGCGCCACATCGGCGGCAAAGCGTTCAATCGCTTCGATGCGATTGTAGAGCCCGTCAGTCATGCGGCGGAAGGCGTCGCTGAGATGGCCGATCTCGTCAGGGCGGTCGGTAAAGTCCGGGATTTCAGCACGGGCATTGCCAGCGGTCTGCACGCGTTCTGCTGCCGCAGACAGGCGCCGCATTGGCCCCGCAATGGTGCCGGCTAGCGCAAAGGACAGCACGATCTGAACCGCCGCGGCGATCATGGCAATACGCAGAATGCCCCAGCGCTCCTGGGCGACGATGGAATCGATATCGCCCGGCGCCGTGGACAGCAGAATGGCGCCAACGACCGCGCGCAGGCGCTGCACCGGCACCGCAACCGAAACCACCAGCTGGTTCTGACCGTCAACGCGCACGAAATCGGCTGCCGCCCCCTGCAGGGCTGAAGCAACCTCGGGATATCGGCTGCCCTCATCGACGCCGTATTCCTGATATTTCGGGAAATTGTCGCCCGGCACCCAGTTGAGCACCGCATTCCACCAGTCCCACAGGAAGAACTCATCGGCCTGCTTGGTCTCGATGATCTGTCGCATCACCTCGCCGCGCGCATAGATATTGTCGCTATCAAGGATCATCAGCCCGCCCTGATCATAGATGCGGGCACGGGTTCGGGTGGGGGTGATCAGATTGCGCAGCAGAGGCGCAACGCGTTCGGGATTGATAGGAAATTCGAGCGTCGGATCAAAATAGGAGAGCGAGGATACCGCGCCATCACCCTGCAATTGCAGCAAACGATCGGGATTGACCGAGATCACATCGCTATCAACGGTGGCGGAGGCCGCGACCGCCGCAGCGATGATTTCGCCCTGCACGCGCAACGACTGAACACGGGCATCAATCAGCCCGGCCCGCCACTGGTTGAGGTAGAGAATACCAACCACCAGCACCAGCAGCCCCGCCATATTGAGCACGATGATGCGGCGCGTCAGACTGGCGAAAATTGTCAGATCGAGAAAGCGGCTGATGGCCCCCGCCACCTTGTAAAAAGGGGCCAATAGCGGACGCCAGCGCCGCCCCGCACGCGGCTTATCCTGGCGGGGGGGTACATTCTCGTCCGCGCCCGGCGCGCGCCATTCGGGCGCGGCGTCGGACTGGTGCTGGCGTTCAGGCTCGAGAATGGCCACAGGCGCTTATTGCTCCTTGAAGCGATAGCCGACGCCATAGAGCGTCTCGATCATTTCGAAGTCGTCATCGGTCGCCTTGAACTTCTTGCGCAAGCGCTTGATGTGGCTGTCGATGGTGCGATCATCGACATATACCTGATCATCATAAGCCGCATCCATCAGCGCATTGCGCGACTTGACCACGCCGGGGCGCAGGGCCAGCGACTGCAGGATCAGAAACTCGGTCACTGTCAGAGTCACACGCTGACCTTTCCAGGTGCAGGTGTGGCGCTCTTCGTCCATCACCAGCGCGCCACGTTCGATCAGCGCCTTGCTTGGATTGGCTTCGCCGCCAGGACCAACGGGCGCAGAAGGGTCGCGCGGCGCCGAACGGCGCAGGATGGCCTTGACGCGTTCGACCAGCAGACGCTGGCTGAATGGTTTGGTGATGAAATCATCGGCGCCCATCTTGAGCCCGAACAGTTCATCGATCTCCTCATCCTTGGACGTCAGGAAGATGACCGGGATGTCGGATTTCTGGCGCAGGCGGCGGAGCAGCTCCATGCCGTCCATGCGGGGCATCTTGATATCGAGAATGGCCAGGTCGGGCTTGTCAGTGGTCAGACCCTCCAAGCCCGAAGCGCCATCGGTATAGGTGGCGACCTGATAGCCTTCGGCCTCCAGTGTCAGGGACACTGAAGTCAGAATATTGCGGTCGTCATCGACGAGAGCGATCTTGGGCATGAGCTGCCTTTCTGGTTTGGACGCTTTCAAACACACGGCACGATTGGCCGTAGTCATGCTTGCAGGCGACAATTACGCGTTAAATAAGGCGCGGCCAAGGGCACTACAAGCCAAGGAGGCCAGCACGGGCTGTGAGAAGGCGCGATGCAACTTCCGTCTTACGACCGATTTCGGGATGGTTGTACGACAAGTTGAGCCTTTATTTTGACCTCCATAGCGGACGGCTGCACCAGCCTGCGAGCGACGGAGTTTATGATGTTCGACCATGAGAACCTGAGAACCACAATCGCTGCGCGTGCCGGTTCGGTATTCACTAACGATATCGCCCCCGTGCTGGTTGCACGGGCGCTGCAGGGCGAAGAGTGCGTGCTGACCGCTGATGGTGCGGTTTCAGTTCGTACTGGCGCGTTCACCGGTCGCTCGCCCAAGGACAAGTTCATCGTGCGCGATGCGCTGACGCAGGACAGCGTCTGGTGGGACAATGCGGGCGCCATGAGCCCCGAACATTTCGATGTGTTGCTCAACGACGCGATTTCCGCCCTGGGCGGCTTGGGACTGTTCAGGCAGGATCTGCTGGCGGGCGCTGATCCAGAGCACCAATATGGTGTTACCGTACTGACGCCAAACGCCTGGCATGCGCTGTTCATCCGCAATCTGCTGATCCGTCCCGGCGAGATGGTACCGACAGGCGCTGCCCCCACAGACGTGACGATTGTGCATGTGCCTCATTTTCAGGCCGACCCCAAGCGTCATGGCAGTCGCACAGACACCGTCATCGCACTCGACATGAGCCGCAACATCGTGGTCATCGCCGGCACGCTCTATGCCGGCGAGATCAAAAAGAGCGTGTTCTCGCTGTTCAACTTCCACGCCCCACAACAGGGCGTTCTGCCGATGCATTGCTCAGCCAATCTGGGCGCTGAGGGCGAAGCGGCGCTGTTCTTCGGGCTTTCGGGGACGGGCAAGACAACGCTGTCCAATGATCCCGACCGCCCGCTGATCGGCGATGACGAGCATGGCTGGAGCGCAGATGGCGTCTTCAATCTTGAGGGGGGCTGCTACGCCAAGACCGTCAAGTTGAGCGCCGACGCCGAACCGGAAATCTTCGCCGCGACCAAACGCTTCGGCACGGTGCTCGAAAACGTGGTGCTCGACGACGCCCATGTGCCCAATTTTGACGATATTTCGCTTACCGAAAACACCCGCGCAGCCTATCCCATCAATGTGCTACCCGCCATTGCCAAGGGCAGCGTTGGGGGCACGCCCAAAACCGTGGTGTTTCTGACAGCAGACGCGTTTGGCGTCTTGCCGCCGATCGCGCGCCTGACGCCAGATCAGGCTGTCTATCATTTCCTTTCGGGGTACACTGCCAAGGTGGCTGGTACCGAGCGCGGCGTCACCGAACCACAGGCAACCTTTTCTGCCTGCTTTGGCGCCCCCTTCATGCCGCTGCACCCCACCGTCTATGGCGACATGCTGGCAGAAAAGCTACGCGCCAGTGGGGCCTCAGCCTGGCTGATCAACACCGGCTGGACCGGTGGCGGCTATGGGGTGGGCAAGCGTATCGACATCGCCTCGACACGACGCCTGCTTAGCGCCGCATTAAACGGTGACCTTGATGATGTCGGCATGCGCACCGATGAGCTGTTCGGCTTTGAGGTCCCCGTGGCCGTAGCGGGCGTAAACAGCACGCTGCTGACGCCGCGTCTGACATGGGCCGACGCAGCGGCTTATGACCGGCAGGCCATGCATCTGGCCGGGCTGTTCCGCGCCAATTTCGAGAAGTTCGGCGACGCCGCGAATGCGGCACCCGGCCCGCAAATGGCCCAGGCGGCGGAATAGCCGCCCCGCATTACGCATCATCCCCCAACCTCCCCCATCAAGGGGGAGGGCTGGCTCCGATGTGTGAATCTATCCCCTTTATTCCAACCCCAAAACAGCGCTCATACTCCCCCATCTCTACCGCACGGGCGGCCTGCAGGAGACAGTGGCGGAGAGCTTGGGCGTGCGGCATTGCCAGTAGTATGGGTCTGAACTGGGTCGCCAGTCTGCGAGCGATCAGTTTGGCCATACGGTCTGGGCAAAAACCGGTGCCCCGAGACGGTCTCCAGGACCGTCCCGTTTTCCAGCCGCGCAGCACAAGCCAGGCGGCGTAGGGTCGCGTGCGTCAGTCAGACAACAATGAGAAGGATTGCCCTAGTTGGGCGAATAGAAGATGTGCGAGCCAATCTGGGCGACGGCATTGTAGGTATTGGCCCAGTTCGGACGAACATTTGTGGTGTGGTAGTACAGGGTCGAGCGAGGCACGGCGCCAAGCGTTTCGCCCTTGGCAAATTCAGCATAGACCGTCTGTGCAAGGGCGGCAGAACGGGCCCAAGCGCGACGTTCACCCGGCGCATCGGTGCGACCATCACAGGCGAAGGTGAACTGGCAGCGATAGCGGCCCTTGTCGGCGTTCTGGTAAATCACGCCACACAGGGTGGACGGGAATTTGGAAGAGCGGGCCCGGTTGACGATGACGTTGGCCACCGCGAGCTGGCCGGCAGCACTCTCGCCACGGGCCTCATGGTAGATAGCCTGCGCCAGACAATCGCGCTCGGCATTGGCCTGCTCGATACGGCGACCGGTAGGCTGATAGCCCGCGTCGATATAGGCGGCCAGCGATCTGGTGTTCAGGGCTGGCTGCGGCGTGACCGGCGCAGAGGTGAAGCTGGCAATGGCTGACACGGCGCTATTGCCACCCATTGGGCCGCGAGCGATGTAGCCCATCAGCACATCGGTGTTCAGCGCACCCTGAGGGCCAATACCCAGCACGTCGACGGCGCGCAGTTCCTTCTGGCGCTGCACGTAATTGGCAAGCAATGCTGGCGTAAGCGCCTGCTCGCCTGGCGCCAGGGGCACCAAAGTAGGGCCGATTGCCGGCTGTGCGCGCACAGCAGCAAGATCTTCGGGAACGGGGAGCGGTGTTACCAGAGCGACCTGGAGCGTCTGGGCGTGTGCGGGGGCGAGAGTCACAAACAGCACGAGCGCAACTGCGCCCAATGTCAGCACGTGCGATACTGCACGTACAGCCTTTTGCTGCCAGGATTTCGTCATGCCCCGTCCTTACCCCTGAGTGCATCCGGTCGTATCCGGTGCACCTTCGTCCGGACCCGCAAGCAGGCCCTTGGTCACTTCCGGGCGCACACTAGCCAAGCTTGGCCGCCCTGGGAAGTCGAAATTTACAGCTGGTTAACCATAGCCGTTAGCTTCTTAAGTTACGGTTAATCGACCAGCCATGAGATGAAAACCCTTGAAATGCAAGGCTTTGACGCGTGGTGAAGGGGCCATGGGCGAGAAAGCTAAAAGTTTACAGATGTCGGAAAGGCGGCCAAGCCGCGCCGGCGCGTTAATCAATGCTAACGCGCAGGTCGCTGCATCCGGCCTGCCGGACGCATCAAAAGCAGCTCAGATCGAGCGCTCAGGAAGCTCGAAAGCGGCGCGACGGACGTGGTTGAGACTGTCCATGACGGCGATGCCCAGGGCGCGGATCTCTTCACTGGGGTGGACCAGATCGGGCACCATGACGGTCTGCATGCCTGCTGCGTGCGCGGCGCGCACTCCGGCATGGCTATCCTCAAGGGCAAGACAATGCTGCGGCTCAACACGCAACCGTGTAGCAGCGGTGAGGTATGGCTCTGGATGCGGCTTGGGGTTGGTGACGTCATCGCGGGTGACGATGGTGTCGAACAACTCCAGCAGTCCTGCGGCACCAAGGTGGTGTTGGGCATGAGGATTGCGCGAGGATGTGGCAACGCCGGTGGGAATGCCCCGCTCGCGCAGTTCGCCGACCAGCTCGCGCGCCCCCGGCTTGACTGGTACGCCAGCCTGACTGCGTTCGTTCATGATGATGCGGCAGCGATGATCGAACTGGGTGTAGGGAAAGGCGACGCCGTAGGCCTCAACCAGCAATTGGTTGGTGCGTTCGTGGCTGCCGCCGATCATGGACAGATGCACGTCATCGGTCATTTCAAAACCGAGTTCGTCACAGACTTCAAACACGATCGTGCGGAAAACGCTCTCGGTGTCGAGCAGCGTGCCGTCCATATCAAAGATTACCGCCTGGAACGGGGTGAGGCGCAAAAGATCATTCTGGAGTGTCATCATGAGCCGATATAGGGCGATTTGCCTTTGGGTGCTAGGCAGATGGACGAAAGGCAGGGTTGCGCGCTGGCGAACGCAGATGGCTGTGATAGCGTTGTGCAACCATGACTGATTTCAAACCTGCCCGTCACCACGAAACCCTGGGCGATGCGTTCTATGATCGCGTTGCTGCAGCCGATTTTCCCCAAACCATATTGCGGCATCGCGATCAGCGCTGGGCCACACGCATGGGGCTTGATGGGCTGAGTGAGGTGGACTGGCTAAGCCATTTTGGTCGTTTCACCCCCCTACCCGGTTCACTGCCCGAGCCGCTGGCGCTGCGCTATCACGGACACCAGTTCCGCAGCTACAATCCCGATCTGGGTGATGGGCGCGGTTTCCTGTTCGCCCAGGGCTTTGATCTGCAAGACGGGCGGTTGCTCGATTTCGGCACCAAGGGAACCGGGCGCACACCATGGTCACGGGGTGGCGATGGGCGGCTAACCCTGAAGGGCGGGATGCGCGAGGTCCTGGCCACAGAGATGCTCGAGGCCATGGGTGTCTATACCTCAAAGAGTTTTTCGCTGGTAGAAACTGGTGAAGAACTGCAGCGGGGCGACGAGCCCTCGCCGACGCGATCGGCGGCGCTAGTCCGGCTTAGTCACAGTCATATCCGCATTGGCAGCTTTCAGCGTCTGGCTTATCTGCACGATACGGACGGTCTGCGCCAACTGCTCGATTATTGCATCGACACCTACTATCCCGAGTTCGCCGAGACCGAGGATCGTGCGGCGGCGTTCCTGAGCGCTGTTGCGGGCAATGTCGCGCAACTGGGCGCACAATGGATTGCGGCAGGCTTTGTGCACGGCGTGCTCAATACCGACAATATCAACATTACCGGCGAGAGCTTTGACTACGGCCCCTGGCGCTTTATCGAGCGCTATGACCCGAGCTTTACCGCCGCCTATTTTGATGAGACTGGGCTCTACAGCTTTGGCCGGCAACCCGATGCGCTGGCGTGGAACCTGACCCGGTTGGCTGAAAGCCTTGTGCCGCTCTCGAGTATTGAAGCGCTGGAGCCAGCCCTCAATACGGTGTGGCCGGCATTTCGCGCAGCCCTACCCCGGAGCATGCTGCGCCGCCTGGGACTGAAGCCAACCGACATTGAAAGCGATGGGGCCTTCATCACCACCCTGTTTGAGTTTCTCGGCGCCTCACAGGCACCCTATGAACAGTTCCTGTTTGACTGGCGCGGCGGCAGCCTGAGTGCCGAACGCGCTGCAGCCAGCCCATCGGCGGAGCACTATACCAGCGCGTCCTTTGTGGCCATTGCTGATGCCCTGGAGGCCTATGCGCCGAGCGCCGACGTGAACCTGGACCACGCCTACTTTGCTCGATTACGCCCGCGCACCATGTTGATCGACGAGGTCGAAGCCATCTGGACGCCGATTGCGCAGGATGACGACTGGACGTTATTTGAAAAGACACTGGAAGAGATTGCCCAGATGCGCCAAGCATACGGCGTTGGCTGAGGAGACACGAGATGACGCTTTACGCGCTGGACGGCATCGCCCCCGAGATCGACCCGGATGTGGGCTGGATCGCGCCGACGGCCGTTCTGGTCGGGCGCGTCGTTGTGGGGGCTGAGGCAGGCATCTGGTTCGGCGTGGTCGCGCGTGGCGACAATGAAGCCATCATCATCGGCGCGCGCACCAATGTGCAGGAAAACACTGTGCTGCACACCGATATGGGCTTTCCACTGACCATCGGAGAAGGCTGCACGATTGGCCACAAGGCCATGCTGCATGGCTGCACCATTGGCGACAATACGCTGATCGGCATGGGCGCCACGGTGCTCAACGGCGCAAAGATCGGCCAGAACTGCCTGATCGGGGCCGGCGCGCTGATTACCGAAGGCAAGGCAATTCCCGATGGCTCACTCGTTGTCGGCGCGCCGGGCAAGGTCATTCGCGATCTGGACGAAGCTGCCATTGCCGGGCTGCGCAAGTCAGCCGATGCCTATGCGCGCAATGCGCGGCGCTTTGCATCCGGACTTGTAGAGGTAACAGCGCGTCCCAACGAATTCGAGCCTGCTTGATGGCCAGTGAAACAAGTGAACGTCATCGTGAGATTCTCGAACTCGCCCGGCTGCATAACCGGGTGACAGTAGATGCATTGGCGGCGCATTTCGCTGTGTCAGTGCAGACCATCCGCAAGGATCTCAACCAGCTCTGTGATCAGCGCCAGCTCAGCCGCATTCATGGCGGGGCAACCCTGCCGTCAGGGGTTGAGAATCTGGAATATGAGGCACGCCGGCGCATCTCAGCCGAGGCCAAGGATGCCATCGGCAAGGCTGTGGCCGCACTCATACCCAATGATGCCTCGCTGTTCATCAATATCGGCACCACCACCGAAGCTGTGAGCCAGGCCCTGCTTGATCACTCCGGGCTGATGGTGGTCACCAACAATATCAATGTGGCCAATCGAATGCGGGTCTATCCGCGCTTTGAGGTGGTTATCGCGGGGGGGGTTGTGCGGCCTTCCGATGGCGGCGTCGTGGGTGAAGCCGCCGCGGGCTTCTTCTCGCAGTTCAAGGTGGACTATGCGGTCATTGGCGCCTCGGCACTGGACGAAGAAGGTGCCCTGCTCGATTTCGATTATCGCGAGGTCAAGGTCGCGCAGGCCATCATTGCCAATGCCCGGCACGTGATCCTGGTGTCGGATCAGGGCAAGTTCAATCGAACAGCGCCGGTGCGGATCGCCCGCATCGACCAGATCGGCAGCTTCGTGACTGATCACTGTCCCTCAGAGCGCTTTCGGCAACTGTGCACGGATGCCGGGGTAGAACTGATCGAAACCAGCCGCGAACCACGTTAACCGCGCGCTAACCATGACCCCACCTTCCCCGCGATAATTAGCGAAAATCAAGGTCCAGGCCCCACACTCAGTACAGGCCAGAATGGCCATTGGGACTAGCGTTGCCGTGACCAAGACCGGGAAAATTGTGGGCGAGTATCGACATAGCTGGTTGCGGCCGACCCTGCTGCCCGCCTTGCTGGCTCTTGTGGTCTTGATAATCGGCGGTGTTTATCTCGACGCGCAGAGCACAACCATTAATCGAGAGCGAGCGCGCGCGGCAGTTTTGACCGAACTGGCGTTGATCCGCGCCAAGCTCGAAGGCAATATCAACGCCAATATCCAGTTGGTACGCGGGCTGGTTTCGACGATCTCCATCGAGCCTGACGCGATGACGCCGGAGCGCTTCGAGAAGTTGGCGCAGCACCTGTTCGCCGAGCAGAGCCAATTGCGTTCTGTAGCCATCGCTCCGGACATGATCATCACCATGACCTATCCGCTTGCCGGCAATGAGCGGGCCATCGGTTTGAACTATCGCGAGGTACCAGCGCAACGGGGCGCGGCTTTTCTTGCCCGGGCCACAGGCCGCCTCGTTCTGGCCGGTCCGGTTGACCTGGTGCAGGGTGGGCGCGGATTCGTCAGCCGCTTTCCCGTCTATGTCGACAGCGTCAATGGCCGCCGGTTCTGGGGTCTGGTCGCCGCAGTGGTTGATGTCGATGAACTCTATGCCGACAGCGGGCTGACCGATGCCGGCCTCGATATCCAAATTTCGCTGACTGGCGAAGATGCTGCCGAGCAGGGGCTGCCGCCGTTCTTTGGACCAGATTTGCGAACAGCGACCCCGGTGACAGCTGAAATCGCCCTGCCCTATGGCTCCTGGACGATATCTGCAGTGCCCAAAGGCGGCTGGGATGCCGCGACCGGCGACAACTGGCTGCTGCGATTGGCCATTATTGGCGCGGGCCTTCTGATCCTGGTGCCCATTGTCGTCACCGGCCATCTGGTGGGCGAGCGTAAACTGCATTTCTTCGCGCTCAAGGGGCGCGAAGCCGAGCTGAGCCGCATGTCGCGCCGGCTGGAACTGGCGCTGGACGTCTCCAAGGTGGGCGTGTGGGAACTGGATATGGCCAGTGGGCAGGAAACCTGGGACGATCGTACCAACGAGCTTTATGGCCGATTGTCAGATGGCGGTCCGCGCACCCACGAAGACTGGAAAGCGGTGGTGCATCCGGATGATCAGCAACGTGCGGAAGACGAATTCCGCCGCATGATCGATGAAGACGGCCGCTATGAGTCCGACTATCGCGTGATGCTTGCCGATGGCAGCGTGCGCCATGTGCGCTCAGTGGCCAAACTATACTGCGCGCCTGGCGCACCCAAGAAGGTGCTGGGTGTGAATTGGGACGTGACAGCCGATGTCGAGTTGAACCTCGAGCTCAAGCGCGCAACGGCAATGACCCAGGCGCGCAATGCGGAGCTGGAATCGGCACGCGTGCGTATCGAGCACAACGCGCTGCACGATAGCCTGACCGGCCTGCCCAATCGCCGCTATCTCGACGAGATGCTGAATGGGCTGACCAATAAGGGGTTCGCCAAAGATCAATCGGTGGCGCTGCTGCACATCGATCTGGATCGCTTCAAGCAGATCAACGACACGCTGGGGCATGCGGCAGGCGACGCCATGTTGATTCATGCCAGCGCCGTACTGCGCGCCAAGTGTCGTGACAATGATTTCGTGGCCCGTATCGGCGGCGATGAGTTCGTGGTGCTGACTACGGTTGATGACAGCCATGACGAGTTGGCGGCGCTGGCGGATCGCATTGTGCGCCAGATGCGTCAGCCCGTCACCTATGAGGGTCACGAGTGCCGCTTCGGCGTCAGTATCGGCATTGCCAAGGCGTCTGGAAGCGACCTCAAAGGCAAGCAATTGCTGATCAACGCGGATATTGCGCTGTATCGGGCCAAGGCGCGCGGACGCAATTGCTTCGAGTTCTTCTCGGATGCTCTTCAGGCCGAAGTGGTCAACACCAAGCGCGTTGCCGACGAAATCCTGACCGGGCTGGAGCGCAATGAGTTCATCGCCTTCTACCAACCGCAGTTTGATGCCCGCACCCTCGACGTCGTCGGCGTGGAAGCGCTGGCCCGGTGGCAGCATCCGACCGAAGGCATCAAAGCCCCCGACAGTTTCATTCCGGTGGCTGAAGAGCTCAATGTCATGGCGACGATTGATCGGTTGATCCTGGAACAATCGCTGGCCGCACTTGATGCCTGGGAAGCCAAGGGGCTGATCGTGCCGCGCGCCTCGGTCAACGTCTCGTTGCGCCGGCTGCATGATGAAGAACTGATCACGAGTCTGCGCAAACTCGACATCACGCCCGGTCGGATTTCGTTTGAACTGGTGGAGTCGATCTACCTCGATGACAATGACGCTGTAGTCAGTTGGAACATCGACCAGATCAAGGATCTGGGCATTGATGTCGAGATCGACGACTTCGGCACCGGCTATGCCTCAATCGTGTCCCTGCAGAAGCTGCGCCCGACCCGGCTCAAGATTGACCGCCAACTGGTCATGCCCATTCTCAAAGACCTGCCGCAGCGCCAATTGCTGACCTCGATCATCGACATCGGTAAATCCATGGGCATCGAGGTTGTCGCCGAAGGCGTTGAAACCATGGAGCATGCCGCGATCCTGCGTGATCTGGGCTGCGATATCCTGCAGGGCTATGCCTTTGCTCCTGCCCTCAGCGCGAAGGATCTCGAAGCGTTCCTGACCAAACAATCCTGGCGTCAGGCGTCCTAGACCCTTCTCAAAACGGCTCCCATGGTCCATTGATCGCCCCAAACAGGCGTAGTGGAGGAGAGCCGGATGAGTGATGAACAGGGACGTTTCGCGATTGGTGTAATCGGCGCAGGCATGGGCGCAAAGCCACATGCGCTGGCGCTGCAGTCACTTTCCGATACCATCAATGTGCTCGGTGTGTACCGCCGCAATCGGGCGGAGCTGGACAGTTTCTGCTCGACCTATGGCTTCCCTGCCGCCGAGAGCTATGAGGCGTTGCTGGCCGATCCACGACTCGATGCCGTTCTGGTGCTGACCACACCCAATGCGCGTGAAGAGATCGTTGCCGCAGCGGCCGCAGCGGGCAAGCACGTGCTGCTAGAAAAACCTGTCGAACGGAGCGTGGCAGCTGCTGAGCGGATCGTGGCAATGTGCGACGCTGCCGATGTCAAACTGGGCGTGATCTTCCAGCACCGGTTCCGCCGGGCGTCACGCATACTGGCAGAGGCCATTGCCGAAAATCGCTACGGCCGACTTGAGGCCGTACACCTTGTGGTGCCTTGGTGGCGACCGCAGGAGGGTTATTATGACCAACCCGGCCGCGGGACGCTGGCGCAGGATGGCGGTGGGGTGTTGATCACCCAGGCGATCCACTCGCTTGACCTGATGCTGAGCCTGTGTGGTGAAGTCAAAGCCGTTACAGCGATGGCTGCGACAACGCGGCTGCACCAGATGGAAACCGAGGACTTCGTGTCAGCGGGGCTGGAGTTCGACAATGGCGCGGTAGGGGCAATGATGGCGACGACGGCCAATTTCCCGGGCGGTCCGGAAAGCCTGACGCTGAACTTTGCCGACGCCTCGGCGACGCTGACAGCGGGTAATCTGACGGTGCAGACCCGTAGCGGTGAAACCATCACTGAAGGCGAGGCCAGTCAGGGTGGTGGCGGGGCCGATCCGATGGCGTTCCCCTTCGACTGGCATGCCGCACAGATCGCTGACTTTGCCGACGCGGTACGCCATGATCGTAACCCAGTCTCAACGGGCCACACCGCAATGCATGTGCACCGGCTGATTGATGCGCTGATGCGCTCTTCAAAGGAAGGCAAGCGCGTCACCGTCTAAAGGCAGATCAATTGCGGGGCGGACGCTCGTCGTCGGGAACATCCCCGCCGGCATTGCCGCCCCGCGCCGGCCAGCGTTCACCTACTGTATCGGCAACAAATGCACCGCGCTCGCCGACCGGCCTGACGGCGCCGGTGGTTGAATCCGTGGTTGTCTGGTGCTCGATCTCGGAATTGAGCGAGCCGCCCAGAATGACGATCGTGACCGAAAGCCAGATCCAGGTGAGCATACCCATAACAGCGCCGAGCGAGCCGTAGGTGGCGCTGTAATTGGAGAAATTGGCGGCGTACCAAGAGAACAGCAGCGAGGCGGCCATGATGCCCAGCGCGGCGAAGGCACTACCCGGGGTCACCCAGCGCCAGCGCGCCTCCTGTCGGCTCGGTCCCCAGCGGTAGATGGCGGACAAGGCTAGCAGCAGGAAGACCAGCAGCACAAAATAGGCGCCCATCTGCACCAGGCCGTCGAAGCGAGAAAGCGAGAGCAGGCTAAGCACTACGGGCAGGACCAACACGACGCTGACCATGACGCTGGTCAGCACCAAGCCCCCCAGAATGAAGATCAGCGCCAGCAGATTGACGGCAAAGAAATTGCGCTTCTCCTGCTCGCCATAGACCACGTTCATGGCTTCGAACAACGCCTTGATACCCGCCCCGGCGCCCCAGAGCGCGACGCTGAGTGACACCAGCAACGTAATACCAAGAGAGCGATCATCCTGGCTGGTCAGACGCACCAATTGGTCACGGATGATATCGAGTGCGCCATCCGGCACCACGCCAGTGAGCAGGTTGAGTTGCTCGACTACGCCCGTGGCGTCGTTGAGCAGTCCATAAAGGGTGACAAACAGGCTCAGAGACGGCGCCAGAGCCAGCAGCAGGAAATAGGTGACACCTGCCGCCGTCAGCAGAATGCGGTTCTCGTTGAAGCCGACAACCAGCCGATAGATGATATCCTTCCACCCTCGCCAAGGCATAGACGCGGGCGTCAGGGCGTCCCGCCCGCGGTTGGGCTGGCGGGCGCGATCTTGCTGGCTGGTCTGGGTCATTACAACCCAACGCATGAAACCGGGTTAGGGCTCCATGACGCGGGATTAGACTATCACGCCGGGATGGCGGCCTTGGCGGCGAGACGGCGACGAATGCTGTCGACATCGGAACGCGGCGTCGCAGCAAACAGGGTCTGGGTGTATTCGTGCTGCGGGTTCTGGAAGACCGCGTCGCGGCTGCCGTGTTCCACCACATCACCGAAATACATCACCATCACCTCGTCAGCGATGTAACGAACGACGCTGAGATCATGGCTGATGAAAACATAGGTCAAACCAAACTCGTCCTGGAGATCCTTGAGCAGGTTGAGAATCTGGGCCTGAACCGACAGGTCGAGTGCAGAGACGGGCTCATCCAGCACCAGAAAGCTCGGATTGAGCATCAACGCCCGGGCGATGGCAACGCGCTGGCGCTGCCCGCCCGAGAACATGTGCGGATAGCGATTGAAGTGCTCTGGCCCCAGACCAACCTTGACCAGCATGGCCATCGCCTTGTCCCGACGATCGGCAGCCGACATTTTGGTGTTGAGCATGAGCGGCTCGGCCAGCACGTCGCCGATTTTCTGGCGCGGATTGAGCGACCCATAGGGGTTCTGAAAAACGATCTGCACCTTCTGGCGCATCTGGTGGGTGACGTGGCGGGCATCAACGGCTTCACCATCGATCAGGATTTCGCCCGAGGTCGGTGGATCGATCAATGTGATCATGCGGGCCAATGTGGACTTGCCACAACCGCTTTCACCGACCACGGCCAGCGTCTTGCCCTTTTCGAGCGTGAAGTTCACGCCCTTGACGGCATGAACGACCTTGGCGGGCCGCAGGAAGCCACCGGAGCTGACATAGTCGCGCTTGAGATTGCGGACTTCGAGAACGGGGGCAGCCATCAATTCACTCCCGGAGCGGGTTCAAAGACGAAATCGGATACCGTCGGCAAACGATCGCCGACGGCGTTTTCCGGCAGCGCCGAGAGCAGCGCCCGCGTGTAGTTCGATTGCGGGTTTTCGAACAGCGAAAGCACGTCGGCTTCCTCCATCTTGTGGCCCTTGTATTGCACGATGACGCGGTCTGCCGTTTCGGCAACCACACCCATATCGTGGGTGATCATGATCAGCCCCATGCCGTGCTCAACCTGCAGGCTGACCAGCAGATCAAGGATCTGTTTCTGAATGGTCACGTCCAGCGCCGTTGTGGGTTCATCGGCGATCAGCAGCTTTGGATTGCAGGCGATGGCCATGGCGATCATGACGCGCTGGCACTGGCCACCGCTCATCTGGTGGGGAAAAGCGCCCAAGCGTTCAGCCCCATCGGAGATGCCCACAAGCTGCAGCAATTCAACAGCGCGATCACGCGCAGCCTTGCCATTGAGCCCCATGTGCATGCCGAGAACTTCTTCGATCTGGAAGCCGACGGTGAAGCAGGGGTTCAGACTGGCCACAGGCTCCTGGAAGATCATCGCAATGTCCTTGCCAATGATCTTGCGCTTGTCCGCGGCATTCATGGAGAGCAGGTCGAGGCCTTCAAATTCCATTTTGTCAGCAGTCACCGTGGCTGTTGAGGGCAAAAGGCCCATCACCGCCAGCATGGCCACGGACTTACCCGAACCCGACTCGCCAACGATGGCCAGCACTTCGCGCGCATCGACAGACACATCGATGCCATCGACGGCCTTGAACAGGCCAGCGGAGGTATCGAAGGAGACCGAGAGATTTTTGATTTCAAGCAGGGCCATGGATCAGCTCCTCTTGAGCTTGGGATCAAGCGCGTCCCGAAGGCCGTCGCCGATCAGATTGATTGCCAGAACGGTCACCAGAATGGCCAGACCGGGGAACGTCACCACCCAGGGTGCGCGCAGGATGAACTCGCGGGCCGATGCCAGCATCGTGCCCCACTCAGGCGTTGGTGGCTGCGCGCCCATGCCCAGAAAGCCCAGGGCGGCCGCTTCCAGAATGGCGTTGGAGAAGCTCAACGTTGCCTGCACGATCAATGGCGCCAGGCAATTGGGCAGGATAGTGATCAGCATCAGGCGAATGTGGCTGGCGCCAGAAAGCTTGGCTGCCGTCACATATTCTCGGTTCTTTTCAGCCATGACTGCCGCGCGGACCAGTCGGGCAAAGTGCGGTTGCAGCACCAGAGCGATGGCGACCATGGCATTGAACAGGCCCGGCCCGAGAATGGCCACAAGCACCAGTGCCAGCAGCAATGAGGGGAAGGCCAGGATCACGTCCATGACGCGCATGATGGCAGCATCCACCCAGCCACCGAAATAGCCGGCCAGCACGCCCAGGATGACACCGACAAACAGCGCGCCGGTGACAACGAACAGACCGATGAACAGGGAATAGCGCGCGCCATAGATCAGGCGGCTCAGCATGTCGCGCCCCACAGGGTCGGTACCGAGCAGGAAGCGGGGATCGCCCATGGCATCCCAGACCGGCGGGGTCAGGATAGCATCGCGATATTGTTGATCGGGCGAATAGGGCGCCAGCAAGGGAGCGAAGATGGCCACCAGGACGAGCAGTACAAAGACGACCAAGCCAATGACGGCACCGCGATTGACGGCGAAATAGTGCCAGAACTCGCGGAACGCAGCGGCATTGCTGACCTTGGTCGGGGTGGGAATGGAAGTTGCCTCGGTCATGTTATTTCACCCTGATGCGCGGATTGATGACCGCATAGAGCAGGTCGACCAGAAGGTTCACCGCCATGACGATCAGTGCGATGAGCAGCAGTCCGGACTGCACCACCACATAGTCGCGCTTGGCGATGGAATCGATCATCCACTTGCCGATGCCCGGCCAGGAGAAGATGGTTTCAGTGAGGATGGCGCCGCCCAGCAGCAGACCAACCTGCAGACCTATGGTGGTGACCACCGGGATCAGTGCATTACGCAGGGCGTGCACATTGACCACCCGACGGGGCGACAGGCCCTTGGCGCGAGCGGTGCGGACATAGTCCTCGCCGAGCACTTCAAGCATGGCAGAACGGGTCTGGCGGGCGATCACTGCCAGCGGGATGGTGCCCAACACCACCGCGGGCAGGATGAGATGGCGCAGCGCCGAAACAAAGGCTGGCCAGTTGCCGTACAGCAGGGTGTCGATCAGCATGAAGCCGGTGATCGGGCGCAGGAAGAACATCAGGTCGAGACGGCCTGAAACCGGGGTCCAGCCGAGATAACCCGAAAAGAAGATGATGAGCAGCAGGCCCCACCAGAAAATGGGCATGGAGTAACCCGTCAGGGCGACACCCATGGTGAGCTGATCAAACCAGGAGCCGCGATTGACGGCAGCGAAAATGCCGGCCGGGATGCCAATGCTGACCGCCAGAATCATTGCGACCGAAGCCAGCTCGATCGTGGCGGGGAACAGGGTCAGGAATTCGGTGATTACGGGTCGCTTGGTGGACAGCGAGATGCCGAAATCGCCCTGCAGCACGCCCCAGACATAATTGAAGTATTGCTGCCAGATGGGCAGGTTGTAGCCGAACTGTTCTTTGAGAATTTCGTAGCGCTCAGGCGTCACGCCGTGCTGGCCAGCCATGGCCAGAATGGGGTCGCCTGGCAGCACACGCACAAAGGCGAAGGCGCAGATTGAGATGCCAATAATAGTCGGCAGGATCAGCGCAAGTCTGCGCAGAATGTAAGTGAACATGAACGGGTTTTGCCCTGGTGCAGCGATCAGCAGATGCTGTTTCGCCTGCGTTTCCTGATGTGGCGGGGGCTTTGTCGGGGGCCGTTGATCGGCGCCTCCTGCCCTGCACTTAATTCAAAGGGGAGCCCCGTTCCGGTGACCGGATCGAGGCTCCTGATTGTGACCGTGAGGCCTTGGCTTATTCGGCGATATCGACGCCGACGAAGCTATGGGTACCCAGCGGGCTCATCTTGTAGTTCTGCACCTTGTTGCTCATGGGCATGAACACACGGCTGTGGGCCAGGGTCATTGCAGGCTCATCAGCCTTGAAGATTTCCTGAGCCTTCTTGTAGAGCTCGGTGCGCTTGGCCGGATCAGAAGTGGTCTTGGCTTCCTGAATGACAGCCTCGAACTCTTCATTGCACCAGGACGAGTAGTTCGACACGCCGATGGCCGAGCACGAGAACAGGGTGGCGAAGAAGTTGTCTGGATCACCATTGTCACCAGTCCAACCGATCTGGAATGGACCCTTGCGGTCTTCCAGCTTGCCGCGTGTGCGGTACTCGGTCCACTCGTAGGAGACGATGTTGGCGGTGACGCCGACAGCAGCCCAGTCAGCCTGAATCAGCTCAGCAATACGCTGGGCATTGGGGTTGTATGGGCGCGACACGGGCATGGCCCACAGATCGGTGGTCAGCTCGGTGACGCCGGCATCAGCCAGCATCTGCTTGGCCTTTTCCGGATCATAAACGTCAGCCGGGATCGAGTCGTCATAGGACCACATGGTGGGCGGGATCAGGTTCTTGGCGTCCTGGCCAGCACCCTGATACACGGCTTCGATGATCGCAGCCTTGTCGATCGCCATGGTCAGCGCCTTGCGGACATTGACGTCGTCGAATGGTGCTTCGGTCACATTATAGGACATGTAGCCGATGTTAAGGCCTTCCTGCTCCATGACGGTCAGGTTGTCATCACCCTGCAACATGGCGATATCGGCTGGTGCCGGGTACGGCATGATATCGCATTCGCCGGCCAGCAGACGCTGGGCACGGACCGATGGATCGGTGGTGATCGCGAAGATCAGATCATCGATTGGCTGCTTGCCATCCCAGTAGTCAGGGAAAGCGGCATAGCGGATGACGGTGTCGAGCTGGTAATCTACGAACTGGAACGGACCAGTGCCGATTGGCTGGGTAGACAGCGCTGCCATGTTGCCGTCAGCTTCGAGCTTGTCGGCATATTCCTTGGACATGATCGAAGCAAAGTCCATGGCCAGGTTGGCGACCATTGGTGCATTTGGTTCGTTCAGCACAAAGGTGACCGTGAGGTCGTCATCCTTGCGGATTTCCTTGATGAAGCTGGGCATATCCATGCCCTGGAAGTAGTCCCAGCTCATGCCGTCGAGGTAAGCGAACCAGGCGTTGTCTTCCTTCCACTGACGCTCAAACGAGAAGATCACGTCATCGGCGTTCAGATCACGCGTTGGCGTGAAATATTCAGTGGTGTGGAACTTGGCGCCAGCACGCAGGTGGAAGGTGATTTCCGTGCCGTCTTCCGAAACGTCCCAGCTCTCAGCGAGACCGGGAATGACGTCCGTGCTGCCGGGAGCGAACTCGACCAGGCGGTTGTAGATGGTGCGCGAAGACGCGTCAAAATCGTTGCCACCAGTGGTTGGACCTGGATCGAAATGGGCAGGCGATGCTTCGGAGCAGTAGACCAACTGCTTGGCCTGCGCCGCGCCGGCAGCGAGCGCCAAAACGGCGGTTGCTGCGAGCAGCGTTTTCATCAATTTCATGATTGTTGTCTCCCGATTAGTTTATGCACCCGGCTTCCCGACCGGGGCTTGGGCGTCAACAAAGCCTAGAATCTAAGGGAGTGCAATGGGGGAGTTTGACCATTTGGTCAATTTGATGACGGGTAGAACACGATTCCACGACACTGGACGGTTCTTGGATGATCCGTTCGGCAAGCGATCAACGGCCTTGACCCTCCACAGGCGCTGGTGATCCATAGCGATATGACACAATCCATCGCCACCATGACCCTCGTCGTTGCAGATTATGATGCAGCGATCACTTTTTACCGTGAGCAACTCGGCTTTGTCCTGATTGCCGATACCGATATGGGCGACGGCAAGCGCTGGGTGCTCGTTGCGCCCGAGGGTGGACGCGGCACGCGACTGCTATTGGCCAAGGCGGACGGCGCCGAGCAAACGAACGCGGTCGGCAACCAGACCGGTGGTCGCGTGATGGGCTTTCTCGAAACCGATGACTTTGCCACGGACCATGCGGCCATGGTCGCCCGCGGCGTCAAGTTTCTCGAAGCCCCTCGATATGAAGCGTATGGTTCGGTGGCGGTGTTTGAAGACCTCTATGGGAACAGATGGGACCTTATCGAACCCAAGCTCTGATATCGGGCATTGTCGCTATGGGCCTGCTGATGGCGGCGTCCCTACGGGCTCAGGAAGCGGGCTGGCACTATTCTGCGCTGCCCGGGGAAGGCGACCGCGCCACCATGGGGTGCGATCGCGATGCGTCGCCAGCGGCATTTTCATGTCTGGTCGTGCGCTGCGAGGACGATTTCAGCACCGGTGTTTACGTTCACACCAGTCGGGTTGAGGACAGCGGGCGCTGGGAGATGACGCTAGACCGCGAAAACCGCAGTCCCGTCGCCGAAGCCACCGCAGCCCCTTATGGGGCACGGTTTGGTTCGGATGCCGGCTGGCTGCTGGAACGCCTTGAGCAAGGCAGCTTTGTCTATCTGCGCCACAGTGACGATACGAATGAGCCGTTCCGATATATCAGCCTGTCGGGTTCGCTATACGCCATCAACCACGCTCTGGCCTGGTGCGCGCCGCGCGCGCCAGCAGCCGAACAAATACCCGCGCCAGACGTTACCCCCGTCGAACCATAACGGAGAATCATCATGGACCGCCGACCTCTTGGACGCAGCGAACTCGTTATCGAACCTCTAGTTCTGGGCGGCAACGTCTTTGGCTGGACCGTTGATGAAGAGAAGGGCTTTGAAATACTGGACGCCTATGTCGAGGCAGGCTTTACCGCCATTGATACCGCCGAGGGTTATCCCAATTGGGTGCCAGGCAATCCTCCGGGCATGAGCGAAACGATCATCGGAAAGTGGATGAAGGCCCGCGGCAATCGCGACGCAGTGCAGATCTTCACCAAGGTCAATTCGGGGCGTGCGGCAGGTGGACTGAGCGCACAGGCGATCCACGATGGCATCGAGGCGTCGCTCAAACGGCTGCAGACCGACTATATCGACCTCTATTTCAGCCACTGGCCCGATGCAGAAACCAGCCATGAGCAAACGCTGGGCGCCTATGATCCGCTAGTGCGGTCTGGTCGTGTGCGGGTGCTAGGCGCCTCTAACTACACGGCTGAAATGGTGCGCGCCGCCGAAGAGACATCGGTCATCAAGACCCTGCCGCGCTACGAAGTGCTGCAGCCGCGCTACAATCTCTATGACCGTGAAGAGTTTGATGCCCTGCGCGAAGTGGTGCTCGAAGAAGAACTGGGTACCATCGTCTATTTCAGCCTCGCCTCGGGCTTCCTGACAGGAAAATATCGCAACAAATCCGACTTCAGCAAATCGCAGCGTGGCGGCGGGATGGAGCAATATCTCGACGCCAAAGGCGAGGCCATTCTAGCGGCGCTGGACACAGTGGCAGCGGCCAATGACGCCACACCAGCCGAGGTTTCGCTGGCATGGCTGGTGGCGCAAAAGGGCGTCACAGCCCCAATTGCCTCGGCCACTTCGGTCGAGCAGGTAAAGAGCCTGGCCAAGGGCGTCCGACTCAAACTCAGCGATGGCGACCTCAAGACCTTGACGAACGCAGGCCACTAACGCGGCCGGAACGAGACCCTCCTGTCATGGAGGGTCTCGTTGTTCGGGCTACCAATGGAAATCGGGACCGTTGACGCGCGCGCCCATTAGGAACACGTCCGACATCAGACGGAATGGCGTGGCGTCGACATCGCTGTTGTGAGCGTCGAGCAAGTCGGCGAAGCGGTCATACATGGCTGCATATTCACTATCGCCATGTTCAAGCACGACCGTATCGTTGATCTTGAGCGTGCGCCCGCCACCCTCGAGCTTGACGATGTCACCGGTGCCGGTTTCGAAGCGGATGGTCCAGATCTCGCCACTCTCTTCGAGCCAGTTGAAGCCAGCCGAAAGCTCTGGTTTGTGCGCCTGGCCAGATTTGAAGGTAATCTCCACATCGACAGGCGTCTGCCGGTTGGCCGGAAAGGTGAGCGTGCTGGACTGCACAAAGACCGGATAGGGCATGACCTTTGTAAAAATCGAAAAGGCATTGATGCCGGGATCGCAGACACCAAAGCCTCCGGGCTCCCAGACCCAATCCTGACCCGGATGCCATTTGCGCACGCTTTCGCGCCAATCGATGCGGGCGGCCGTTACACCCTGCTCGGCCAGAATCGCCTTGGCGCGATCCACTGCCGGATTATATTGGCTGTGCCAAGTCTGATACAGAACCCGGTCGAGCCGCTTGGCATGGGCGACCAGATCATCGAGTTCAGAGACTGTCGTGGTCGGCGGCTTTTCCATCATCACATCCTTGCCAGCGTCGAGCGCCTCGCGGACATATTGATGGCGAATGCCGGGCGGCGTGCAGATCGAGACGATCGCAATTTCAGGCATGGCGGCATAAAGCTCGGCAGGCGTCTTGAACACGGGCAGGCCGTTATGGGCCAGACCACGAGTCGAAACGGTCGCGGCCAGTTCGAAGTCCTCGGAATTGTCGATCACCGGCAGGTGCTGGTCCTGGGCGATCTTGCCGACACCGATAACGGCGATCTTGCGTTTGGCCATGATCTGGCTCCTCCGGAAAAGTCGCGGCTATAGAACAGAGCAGCCCCGGTTCTGCCAAGAGGAATTGTATGATTATTTTGGCGGCTGCCAGAGTTCGATGGGATTGCCTTCCCGGTCTTGAATGCGGGCAAATCGGCCCGTCTCGGGAGCATCCCATTCCTCGGGCCGGGTTTCGACCGCAATATCCGCGGCTTTCAGGCTCGCCATCAACGCGTCCAGATCATCGACACGCAGGTTGATCATCCATTGCCGGTCGGCTGGGAAATAATCGGTATCGGCTTTGAACGGCGCGAACACGGTAGGGCCCGCCACCTGCGTCCAGAAACCGGGAATACCCAAGTGTTCCTGATACCACTGGGTTAGCGCCTCGGTGTCCTGCGCGCGAAAAAATACTCCACCTATGCCTACTGCCTTAGCCATCGCCGCCTCTCTCCGATTTAGAAATTCGGTACTGCTATCGCACCAGGATGGCGCGGAAGTCGTTGACATTTGTGCCTGTGGGCCCGGTGACCAGAAGGTCGCCTATCGCCTTGAAGGCCGAATAGGCGTCATTATTGGCCAGAGCTGCAAGAGGGTCGATACCGGCGTGACGCAATCGCGTTGCCGTGGTGCCGTCGACAAAGGCGCCGGCATTGTCCTCGGAGCCATCAATACCGTCGGTATCAGCGGCCAGCGCCGTGACCCCTTCGCTGCCATCAATGGCTATGGCAAGGGCCAGCAGAAACTCCGCATTTCGACCGCCGCGACCTTTGCCGCGCAGCGTGACGGTGGTCTCGCCGCCCGACAGCAGCACCACCGGCTTGGAAAAGGGTCGGTTGCGCGTGGCAACCTCTTTGGCAATGGCGGCATGGACCTGCGCCACGTCGCGCGCCTCGCCTTCAATTGAATCAGATAGAATGGCCACTTCAATGCCCTGCTCACGGGCCTGGGCGGCAGCGGCTTCAAGCGAGAGGGCCGCCGAGGCAATGGTGCGCACGCTATTGCGGGCCAATGCCGGATCCGTGGCAAGCGGGGCCAGATTATCGTCACCGGCCAGCAGGGCTTGAGCGTGCGGCGGCAAATCGATGCCGTAAAGGGATACATATTTGCGTGCCAGCGAACGCGTGCCCGCCAGCGGAATGGTTGGGCCGGACGCGACCACCGCCGGATCATCTCCCGGCACGTCGGAGACCACCAGTGTTGCGACGCGTGCTGGCGCGCAGCGTGCCGCCAGGCGCCCACCCTTGATGGCCGAGAACTGGTTGCGGATCAGGTTCATCACCGAAATGGGCGCGCCGGAGGCCAGCAATGATCGATTGATCGCCTGTTCATCGTCCAGCGTCAGACCAGGAGCGGGAGCCGGCAGCAGAGATGAGCCACCGCCGGAAATCAGCGCAACAACGAGGTCATCGGGCCCTAGCCCCGAAACCGTTTCCATAATGCGCCGTGCGGCGAGGAAGCCCGCTTCATCGGGTACCGGATGCGCCGCTTCGACAATCTCGATGCGCTCACAGGCCTGGGCATAACCATAGCGCGTCACGACCAATCCGGTGATCGGACCATCCCATGCCTGCTCGAATGCGTGCGCCATTTGGGCCGAGGCCTTGCCGGCGCCAATCACGACCGTGCGGCCCTTGGGGCGCTCGGGCAGGTTCTGGGCGACAGCCAATGCCGGCTGCGCCTGGGCAACGGCAGTGCGAAACATCTGCTCAAGCAGCATAGTGTCCATGGATTCTCTCGGCTTGCGATTCGGCGCGGGCACAGGTAGCCAGCATCAAGAACGTGGCCACTGTCAAACGACCGACACATACTATGACTAGCGGCAGGTCAAGGAGTTCCGATGACAGAACGATTCGCGATATATTACGCCCCGTCCGCCACCAGTAATCTGTGGGAGCGGGCAGCCACTTGGCTGGGCCGCGATTCCAATGATGGAGACCTGTTTGATGGGCCAGTCGCGGGTATCGATCGAGACCGCCTGCTCAACATGACCCAGTCCGCCAATCGCTATGGCTTTCACGCTACATTAAAAGCCCCAATGGCGCTGGTGGATGGTGCCAGCGAAGCCGATCTGCGCGCCGCCATCACCAGTTTTGCCAGCGAGCATCAACCTCTTGATCTCGGCAAGCCAATGCTGGCATCGCTGGACGGGTTTCTGGCGCTAATGGTTGAGCAGAACGACGCCTTGCAGGATTTCGCGGCGCATGTGGTGGAGCGCTTCGATGTGTTTCGCGCACCCATGACCAACAAGGACCGGGCGGCCCGTGCCAATCGCAATCTGAGTGAACGGCAGATCGAACTGCTGGATGCGTATGGTTATCCCTATGTGTTCGACGAGTTCCGCTTCCACATGACGCTGAGTGATCGGCTGCCCGAAGCCGATCAGGCCGAAGTCAGCAAAGCGGCCTCGACATGGTTCAATCCGGTGCTTGATGAGCCGCTGGTGCTGGACCGGCTATCGCTCTACCGCGAGCCTGATGCAGGCAAGCCGTTTGTACGTTTGGCAGATTTCAAGCTGGGCCTGACCGCATGAACCAAGGTGCCTTCCGCAATGCGCGCATTGTCCTGCCGGACAGCATCGTCGAGGGCAGTCTGAGCTTTGACGATGGCATGATTGCTGGGATCTCTCATGGCCCTGCCAACACCGGGCTGGATCTGGAAGGCGACTATCTGATTGCCGGCCTGGTCGAACTGCATACCGACCATCTGGAAAATCATTATCGCCCCCGCCCCGGCGTGTTCTGGGATCCACTGGCTTCGCTGCACGCCCATGATGTGCAGATCGCCGGCTCGGGTATCACCACGGTCTTTGATGCTGTTCGCATTGGCTCGGACGCTGACGTCAAGGATATGGCGCCTCATATCGCAGCGCTGACGGGCGCCATTGCCTCCGCTCGAAAGGATGGATGGCTGCGCGCCGAACATTTTGTGCACCTGCGTTGCGAACTCCCCAGCCATGACGTGCTGGAGCATTTTGAAGCCTATGCGACGCACCCGGAGACCCGCCTGGCCTCGATGATGGACCACACGCCGGGGCAGAGACAATTTCAGTCGCTCGATGCCTATAAGCAGTTCTACCAGGCCGGGCGAACCCCGGCCGAACTTGAGAGCTTCATAACAGACCGGCTGGACGATCACGCCCGCTACTCGGGGGCGCACCGCGCCCATATCGTGCGCCGCGCACATGAATTAGGGCTTGCGCTTGCCAGCCATGACGACGCTAGTCTGGCCCATGTCGAAGAGGGCATTGCCGATGGCGTTGCGATTGCCGAGTTCCCCACGACGCTGGAAGCAGCCGCGGCAGCCCATGATGGTGGCTTGGCGATCCTGATGGGTGCACCGAATGTGGTGCGCGGCAAATCGCATTCTGGCAATGTCTCGGCAACTGATCTGGTGCGCGCTGGCCTGTTGGATATTCTAAGTTCGGATTACGTGCCATTTGCCATGCTGCAGGCTGCCTTTGTGCTGCCACAGCGGGTGGCGAGCCTGACCCTGCCCCAGGCGTTGGCTATGGTCACCAGCAACCCCGCCAAGGCTGCGGGCCTGACAGACCGCGGCGAACTTGCCGTGGGCAAGCGCGCCGACCTGGTCAGGGTCGCCATGGTCGGCGGACTGCCCGTGGTGCGCGGCGTCTGGCGTCAGGGCAGCAGGGTTAGCTAGTTCATGGCACGATCGCTTGGCTCACTGGTTCTTGTGGTTGGCCCCTCCGGGGTGGGCAAGGATACGCTGATCGGTGGGGCCAAGCAGGCGCTGGAGAATGACAGGCGCTTCACCTTTGTTCGACGCGTGGTGACACGTCCCGCCGAATTCGAGGTGGAAGAGCACGACACCATGGAGCCCCAAGCCTTTGCCAGGGCCGAAGCCATGGGCCGGTTCTGCCTGAGCTGGGACGCCCACAATCTGCGCTATGGCCTGCCGATCAGCGTCGAGACAGATCTGGCGCTGGGCAAGGTGGTGGTTGCCAATGTCTCGCGCCACGTCGTGAGCGAGGCCAGACGCCGCTATCCGGGCTGCGCCGTGGTGCTGATTACCGCAGAAATTTCCCGGCGCGCCGAACGGCTGACCAATAGAGGGCGCGAAAGCGGGGATCAGATTACGGCACGACTGGCGCGCGAAAGCGCGCCGGTCCCCACTGGCATTAATCCGATCATCATCGACAACTCAGGCGGCATCGCCATCGGCGTAACCGCTTTTGTGATGGCGCTGCGAACAATAGCGGCGCAGGAATGACAGCGAAGTGAACCAGAGAGCCTGCTGTGCGTTGTTCCATTTCGAACAAGCGTCAGGAGGGCTCGATGAGCCGCAATGGTCTATATGCCGTAATCGCGATCTTGCTGATCGCCGTGGTCGGTTTTGGTATCTACAGTTATCAGCAGCAGCAGGCCCGCCCGGGTATCGAAGTGCGCATGGATGACCAGGGGATTTCAATCGATGGCAATGGGTAATCAGAACGCGTTGCGGCACCGGGCGATAGCGACCGCGCTTGCCGCTGAATTGCAACGACAGGCCGATAGCGGCTCATCGCGTATTGACGTTGAAGCGCTGGCCAGCGCCGTCGATGACGCACTGGATCCGGGAGCGCCGATTGCCGAAGGCAAACGCCCCGCCGAGCTCAACTCGACCAATGACGACTAAAAAACGCCGGTGACCTAGCTCACCGGCGTCATCATTTTGGCCTCCAAGAGGGGCTATTCCAGGCTTTGCCGCACTAGGCAGCGTCGGCGCCGCCATTGCGGACGGCCTGGGCAACGGCGAAATGTGCCTTCTCGACCGTTTCGAACTGCTGGCCATCAATCGCGAAGGCGGGCAGTTTTACGGCCAGAAACCGGTAACCATTGGCATGTGGCACGACGACACCGAGCGGCTCTCCACCGACCTCAATCACCACGGGCTTGTGGGCCTTGGCCCGATCTAAACTGTTTTCCTGCATGGTAGAATCTCTACTTGCGCGTCGATTCGACAAGGCGGAAGGGCAAAATTGCTCCATCCGGGCCGGCGACGCTTAGGGTCTATCGAAGTTGTGAGACGAACGCGTGACGGATCACATTCGTTTCGAGCGACAGGCCTCTGGCCAGCGTTTTACGCTTTGCAGGTTGATGCGTACGAGGCGCGAACCGGCAATCGTCAAGGTATTTGATGGGGTCATCTTCATTCCTTTCCTGCGGGTTGGCGACGACACAACATCGGCGTTTACCGATGCAACGGCTTGAACATAGGGTCGTTTGCTACGTAAAGCCAGCGCGGCAGGCACCATAAAGTGCAAAAAATCAGAAAAAACCTGCTCTACTTTCGTCGCACGACAGAAATATGAGGCCAAAAGTCCGGATTGACTGGGGTTGCCGTGCGACTTTAGCAAGGGGCTCAAAAGCTTGTGCTTTGGCCGACAATCTGGTGATGTCGCGCCCCTATAACATGTCACGCCAGTCCATGGCGGGACCGAGAGGTATCGAAAGTGTCCGAAGACGAGCTGCCCAGCGCAAAGGGCAAGCGTGGCGTCAAGCCATCCGGCAAGCCAACGCTCAAGACCATTGCGCAAATGACCGGCTTTGCCGTTACCACGATTTCGCGGGCACTCAACAACGCGCCCGAGTTGTCGCAGGAAACGCGCGACCGAGTGCAGAAAGTCGCTGCCGAAGTTGGTTATTTGCCGGATCGCGCGGCGCTTCGTCTGAAGACTGGTCGCACCAATGTAATTGCGCTGGTTCTGGAGCCGGACGAACAGATTTACGGGTTTGGTTCGTCAATTGTGGGGGGGCTGACCGAAGCCATGCGCGGCACCGCGTACCATCTGGTCATCACACCACTGTTCCGCAATGTGGCGCCTATCGAGCCCATCAAGCACATCGTGCGCAACCGCATGGCCGACGGGGTGGTGTTCTCAAAGTCCGAAGCGTTTGACGAGCGGACGCGGTTTCTGATCGACAATGACTTCCCCTTCATCAGCCACGGCCGCAGCAACTGGCCGGAATCCCATCCCTGGGTCGATTTCAACAATGAGGCCTATGCCTATGGCGCTGTGCAGCGGCTGGCTGCCAAGGGCTGCCGCCGCGTGACCACCGTGCTGCCTGAAAGCACGCTGACCTATACCGACCACATCAAGACTGGTGTGGTCCGCGCGGCTTCAGAGGCGGGCATCGCGCATGAGTTCGCGGCCGACGTCAACCTGGGCAGCGCCGCCGATGCCATCCGCAGCTATGTGATCAAGCGTTCCAAGCGTCCTGACAGCCCTGATGGCTGGGTCTGTTCGTCAGAGGTCTCGGCCCTGGCCGTGATTAGTGGCCTCAACGAAGCTGGTCTGAAAGTAGGCCAGGACGTTCACGTGATCACCAAGCAATCCACGCCAATGTTTGCCCAATTCCAGCCGGGAGCCGAGACAGTGGCTGAGGATTTTGCCAGTGCCGGGCGCGCATTGGGCAGCCTGCTGCTGCGCCGCATAAGCGGCGAAACAGAAGGCCTGCAGTCCCTGACAGAGCCCGTGTTTGACTGGAAGGACGAGGGCTAGCGTTCGATTTCCTCGCGTAACAACTCCAACTCCATCCACTGCTCTTCAGCCTTGGCGCGCTTGGCTTCAGCGGCAATGAGATCCTTGGACTTCTGGGCGAAACCGTCCGGATCCCTGGTGTAGAAATCGGGCGCTACAAGCGCGGCATTGATCGCGGCAATCTCGATCTCGAGCTTTTCAATCTGCCCTGGCAGGGTTTCGAGAGCGTGCTTTTGCTTGAATGACATCTTGCGTTTGGGCGCATCAGCGGTTGGCGCAGCAATGGGCGCCATGGACGTCTTGCCGGGGCGGTGCGCCTTGGCGGCAGCGCGGGCCTGCACGCCCTCCCCACGCTGAATGACCATGTCAGAATAGCCACCGGCATATTCTGTCCAGTCGCCATTGCCTTCGGCGATGATCACCGAGGTGGCGACACGATCAAGGAAATCGCGGTCATGGCTGACGACGACAACGGTGCCCGCATATTCGGAGACCATTTCCTCAAGCAGGTCGAGGGTTTCGAGATCGAGATCGTTGGTCGGCTCGTCGAGCACCAGGAAGTTAGATGGTAGCGAAAGAGCGCGGGCCAATGCCACGCGGGCGCGTTCGCCACCCGACAGCTTGCCGATGGGTGTGTTGGCCTGTTCGGGGGTAAACAGGAAGTCCTTCATGTAGCCCACCACGTGCTTGGGCTGACCATTGATCTGCAGCGTGTCAGAGCCACCACCTGTCAGGGCATCACGCAGACGCGTATCGGGATCGAGCTTGGCCCGCCCCTGATCAAGCATGGCCAGTTCGAGCGCGGAGCCGAGCTTGATGGTGCCGCTATCAGGTTTGAGCGTGCCGGTGAGCATTTTGATCAACGTGGTCTTGCCGGCACCATTGGGACCAACAATACCGATCCTGTCGCCCCGCAGAACGCGGGTCGAAAAATCGCCGACAATGGTACGATCGCCATAGACCTTGGAAATGTTTTCCGCTTCCACCACCAGCGCGCCGGAGGTGCGGCCTTCGGAAACCTGCATATTGACCGATCCGGTAACGCTGCGCTGTTCGCGCCGGTCCTGGCGCAGGCCTGCCAGACGCTCCATGCGTCCAACATTGCGCTTGCGGCGCGCGGTTACCCCATAGCGCACCCAATGTTCCTCGCGCACGATCTGGCGGTCGAGCTTGTGGCGGTCGCGTTCTTCTTCTTCAAGCACCTGATCGCGCCAAGCCTCGAAACTGCCGAACCCCTTGTCGAGCCGTCGTGTCACACCGCGATCAAGCCAGACGGTGGAGCGGGTCAGATCGCTGAGGAAACGACGGTCATGGCTGATCAGAACCATGGCCGAGCGCAGTGAATCCAGTTCGGACTGCAGCCATTCAATAACGGGAAGATCGAGATGGTTGGTGGGCTCATCGAGCAGGAGAATGTCAGGCTTTGGTGCCAGAACGCGGGCAAGGGCTGCGCGGCGCCCCTCACCACCAGAGAGTTTTCTGGGATCTTCTGCGCCGGTCAGGCCAAGCGAGCTGAGCAGATATTGCGCGCGGTACTCGTCATCGCCCGGCCCAAGGCCCGCTTCGACATATTCCAACGTTGTGGCAAACTCTGACAAATCGGGTTCCTGCGGCAGATAGCGCAGCGTGGCCTTGGGTTCGACAAAGCGGACCCCGGCATCATGGGTGACTTCACCCGAGGCAATCTTGAGCAGAGTGGACTTGCCTGAACCATTGCGACCGACCAGCGCAATGCGCTGTCCGGGCGATACAATGAGTTCGGCGCCTTCGAGCAGGCGCGTGCCGCCGAAGGTCAATTGAATGTTTTGAAGCGAGAGAAGGGGTGCTGCAGCCATGAGGCGGATAGAGCATAGGCCGCGAATAAAGGAAAGGCTGTCGATTGCTCTGCCAGCCCTGCAATGAAAAGGCTGGTCAGGGCGTTGAGGACCCTGACCAGCCCGGGGAGACGGTAGCAGCAAGCACCGTCATCTCAGCGCAGTTGTGATTGGCCAGACCCGTCTTGCCAACCGTAGCCCTGCATACGGCGACAAAACCATATTATAACATGAGTGTCAAACTCATATTAAAGATACTTACTAGTGAAGCGGCTCAGCCACGGCTTCGGCTGCAGTCAGGCCAAGGCGATCGCGAATCGAGCGCTTCTTGCTGGCGAGATCAGCGATGGTGTAGCCCGCCAGCACTTCAAAGAATGCGCCGAGCGCCTCGCGCAACGCGCTATTGAGGTCGCACTCACCGATCAGCGGACAATCAGCGCCATCTTCAAAGCACTCGGCCAGGGCGAAGTTCTCTTCGGTTAGCCGAATGGTGTCGAGCAGCGTAATGTCTTCGGCTTTCTTGCCCAGCTTGATGCCGCCATGACGCCCGCGAACCGTAGCCAGCAGGCCATTTTCGACCAGTGGTTTGATTAGCTTGAACAGGAAGAGTTCAGAAATATTATAAGCGCGCGCGATGTCGGCAACTCGGCTCAGCCCCGGCTCGTTGACCGCGCAATAGACCAAGGTGCGAATGGCATAATTTGATTGGCGAGTCAGGCGCACAGCGGGACCTTTCTGGTGACGCCGCGCATTGCTGCATACGCTGGCAGTCGAGAAATCGAACATGGGCCGAATGATCAAACCCGACCGTAACTTATAACCATTCTAAAATAAGTCAACTAAACATGAGCACATCGTTCATGTTTGAACGCAGCACTCAAACTCTGGACAGCGCTTTAAATTCTCCCTATGAACTTAAGAATATGGGGAGCAGCAATTGTGACTAAAACCATCACCCGCGCCATGCTCGCCGAAGCGGCGGCACGGAAAACTGAACTGAACAAGGCCGATGTTACGGCCGTTGGCGAGCAGATGTTCGCCCTGATGAGCACAGCTTTGATGGCCGGCGAAAACGTCAAGCTGACCGCATTCGGATCATTGCAGGTCCGCGAACGTGCTGAACGGCTGGGGCGCAATCCACGCACCGGTACAGAGCATCGCATTTCGCCGCGTAAGACCGTGGTGTTCACGCCCAGCGCACAACTGCGCACCGCTCTTGACGAAAAAGCTAACGGGCGGAAACAGCAATCAGCTAGCGATGTCCACGAGCGCGCGTGAGAAATATCGTCGGTAAAGTGGCAATTCGGCGGCCCCAATAGCGGGTGCAAGCACGCCAAGATGGCCGGCGACCACTTCAGGCTGTTGATAGGATGCCACTGGCAATTGGCTCAACGCGAAGCTCAGACGGTCGATCAAGCGCCCGGTGATAGCGTCGGGGATTATGCTGTCGATCACGACCAGACCGCTTTCAATGACTGCTGTGGTGTTGAACACCACGCGCGCCAGCACGACGGCGCAGTCCTCAATCCACTGATCAAGCACCGACCCAAAGCTGGACCAGTCCCAGTCCTCGAGTGTGTCTGGTGTTGCTGTGATGCCCGCTTCGGCCAGCCGGTTGATCAGGGAGGTGATCGAGGCCACGAAGTGCGCGGCCTGCAGGCGACCGGCACTGTCCATTACCAGCATTGAACCCAGATTGGCCGAGTTGCCTGTTGGCCCCTCCCACAGCGAGCCCTCAGAGACAATGCCAGCGGCGATATGGTGGGAAATCAGAAAATACACAAAGGTCGCCGGCCGGGGCCTTGGAAAGGCAATCAATTCAGCCCAACACGCCGCATTACCGTCATTGAACAGGCTGATTTCGAGCCCGGTGCGCTGCGCCAGTTCGGCCGCAATGTCGATCTCCTGCCAGAGCGAACGCTGCTCTTCAGGGGCCTGAACAAGCTGCAGGTTGCCAGGCAGGTTGGAGGGCATCGAAACGCCCATATCGACAAGCCGCACGCGGTCCTCAGGCTCCATCTCGGCCACCAGCGCGTATGTCATCTCCCCAATGTCATCGATGAGGGTGCGGGCATCGGGGTAGTCATAGGCGCGGCGCTGCTGACCAACGACTTCGGCGTGCATATTGAGCCGGACTACGCTGACGTGGCGCCAGCCAATTTCAACGCCAATTGAGAAGGCGCCGTCTGCCCTGAGATAAATGGGTGTGGCGGGCTGGCCGCGGCGGCCACGCAGTACTTCGCCCCGGGTGATCATGCCAGCCCGATCAATGTCTGCAAGGATGGCCGAAACCGTCTGAGGCGCCAGACCCGACAATCGAGCAATATCGGCGTTGGACACACCGGGATTGAAACCAACCACGGTCAGCACAGCGCGCTCATTTGCACGTCGCAGGCCGTGATGTTGCAGTCCCCGCGTCCCGGCATCGAAAATGTCGCGGGGCGGCTCAGTGGTGGACGACATTGCTAAACCTTGCCGGCACGCCGCTGTATCAAAAACTGCCTGCTTGGCGAGATGATCGCCGCGGCCCAAGGGTGGGCGCATGAGCAGGCTGTCCCGTTGGGAGGGAGACCCCAGCCGCGTGATGATTCGAAAAACCCTTATGAGCCATCATGGCAAGCAACGCCCGCCACGCCAAGCTCTATCACCAAGGACCAAGAAACAAGGCATTGTGTCTATTGGGAGATTTGCCAATTGAGGTCATGCAGCATTGGCGCCAGCCCCTGGTGAGTTGAGGTGATTTAGCTCTCCTGCGGCTCAATCAACAGGGTCGCAATCTCAAATGGGCGCAACTTGAGCGTGACGCTATTGGCGGTCAGCGGCAGCGGCTCGCTTGCCCCTTCCTCCATTAGATTGACTATGCGAACAGACTTGACCGGCAGACCAAAGCTGATGGTGGCGTCAGCGCGGATGTTGGCGTGTTCAAACAGGCGCAGAACCAGATCATTGGAGTGCTCGGCCTTCTTGAGAGTTTCCAGAGTAACATTGGCGCAGTCGACACTGGCAAAGCTGAAGCTAGCGAATTCGCCTGCCGGTTCTGCGGCGCAGCTACGCGAGCCGATGACAGCAATCGGGTTGTTGAAGCGTTCGGCGGCGCGGTGAACCTGTTCGAGATCACTGACCCCGTCATGAACCATCATGGCGTAGCGCAAGCGATGCTCGCCCAGATCTGCGTGGGGGTCGGGGTAGACCGAGCCCCGTACCAGCGTCAGCCGGATCGACTGCTCGAGGCAGTCATAGCCATATTTGCAGTCATTGATCAGCGCGACGCCGAAATCGGTTTCGCTTAGGTCGACCCAACGATGCATCGATGCCTCGTAGCGCGCCTTGTCCCAGCTGGTATTGCGATGGGTAGGCCGTTTGACGTGGCCGAACTGGATCTCGGAGCGAATTTCGGAGGTATTCAGATCAAAGGGGAACTGCGCCTTGATCACGGTCTGGCGTTCCTGCCAGTTGATGAAGGTGTCAAACTCGACCTGCCGCGCACCCGACGCCAGTGAGATGACCTGCACGATGTCCGATTTTTGATAGCGGCGCGCAATGCGGATAGCAGCGCGATGCGGGCCGGTCTCAACGACAGATATGTCTGCGTCAGCATCGGCCAAGGGCCAGCATTGCTCTTCAAAATATGTGTCGATGTCCCAGGCGTCGTAGTTCATCGGCTTGTCTTCATAGGCGATAAGCCGGTTGGCGCGTTCGCCCGCGGTCAGGGTCTCGCGTTGCCGCGACTTGTCGAAGATGGAGGTAATTTCGCCCAAAGCATCGAAGGTGATCCGAAGCTGGTCGTTTTCGAGATGGGTGGTCGACACCGAGAGTGGCGAGTGTTCACTCGTCGTGCCGGGAACGATCTGGCCACCGGTCCAGCCGAGCGGGCCGATATTGACCAGATTAGTACCAAAAGCGGCGCTGCCGTCAGCACGGACAATCTTTTGTAGCGGACGCACACCTTCCGCAGTCGCCAGCGCCTGGCCTTCCAGTTCGGCCCCGCCGCCGAGTTGGACAAACTCAGCACGGGTCTGGCTGGTGAAATTGAGCAGCCGCAACTGATCTGCACCCGGCTTGGCGAATGCCTGTGCAGCGGCGTGCCAAGGACCGTTCTGCGCGGCCAGGTTGGAAAAGATGCGGTCATATTCCGCATCACTATCGACATAGACTTCGGCGATGGAGGTACCCGGCAGGATGTCGTGGAACTGGTTGATCAGCACAAGCTCCCAAAATTCGGCCAGCGCCTGAGCCGGATAATCCGCACCAGCCTGCGTCAGCGCCATAGCCCCGAGGAACTCAAGCTCGCGCAGCATGCGCTCGGCTTTGCGATTGTTGGCCTTGTTCTTGGCCACCGAGGTCAGCGTGCCGCGGTGATATTGCAGGTAGAGTTCGCCATTCCAGGTGGGGAATTTTGCAGCGGGCGCATCCATCGCGGCGCCGAGCCGGTCAAGGAATGGCACAATGCCTTCAAGCTTGACCTTGGGCGCACCGGGAATGCCGCGTTCAAGGCGAATACCGCGCTCAATCATGGCACGGGTGGGCCCACCGCCACCATCACCATAACCATAGCTCATCACCACCTGATCGTGGGCTGCCTTGGGCTCGTAGCGCTTCCAGGCCCCCATGGTTTCAGAGACCGACAGATCGCCGTTATATGTGGTGAAAATCTCTTCGCTCTCATAGCGCTGGGCCGTGATCAGCTGGGCCTTGGTGACGGTGCCGTCGATGCCGCGCCAATGAAAACTGTCATAGGGGAAACGATCAGTGTCGTTCCAGCTCAGCTTGGAGGTGACAAAGTACTTCAGGCCCGACTTGTTCATGATCTGCGGCAGGTTGGCCGAATAGCCAAATGTGTCCGGCAGCCAGACAGTCTGGGGATCAACGCCAAAATTCTCGCGGTGAAAGCGCCGCCCGCGCATGATCTGGCGAACCAAAGACTCCCCGGAGATGATGTTGACGTCGGGCTCCACCCACATGGCCCCTTCGATCTCGAACTGGCCCGCCTTGACGCGCTCCAACAGCCGCGTCCAAAGCTCGGGATAATCCTGTCTGAGGAAATCGAATAGTACCGACTGGTTATACATGAAGGTGAACTCGGGATACTCCTCCATCAGGTTGAGAACCGTGGCGAAGGAACGCGCCGTCTTGTCGCGCGTGTGCGCGACGCGCCAGAGCCAGCCGACGTCAAGATGGGTGGAACCGACTGCAGTAATTTGCGGCTGGTTCTCGGTATCAACGAGATCGTGGACTTCGGCCGCGATCCTTTCAGCCTCATCCAGCGAGGCGACGAAGGCATCGGTGTGCCCGTCACGGCGATCCAGAGCGAACAGGGCGCGTTCGACAATGTCCAGAATGGCATGCCGGCGTGCGTCCTGCTGGTGCAGGCGGATGGCGACCTCAAAGGGGGTCAGAAGGTCGAAATAGAGCTTTTCGGCGCGCGTATTGCGCACGAAGAAATCCACTTTGAAACCGACCAGTGGCCGATCGAAAAAGGTGAAGGCGTTGACCAGCAGCGTGTGCGTCTGCCCGCGCTGGGCATTGCGTGCAATCACCAGTTCGGTGTGGTTGCCATCAAGTGCCTGTGCAATCCTGCCATCAATATAGGCCAGACATTGCGGATCTGTCGTACCGGGACGGTCCTGCCACTGGCTGGTAAATTTGAGCACGAGTGTCTCGCCGATCGCGGCTTCGGGCACTTCCACCTCAGCAGCAAACCAAGTGTGTCCCTGCTTTTTGGCCCATACTGAATGGCTGCCAAACTGCTCCCAATTGCGCCAGTCATCAGCCAGTGCGGCGTCGGCGCTGACATCATCCCGCTGCACATGCCACTGGAACCGGGCATCAGCTATCGGGGTCAGTATCTTGCTGGCGAGGTCAGCACACAGCCGCTCCAGCTTACCTTCGCGCTTGATATCATCATCGCGTAGGGCGAGTTTTGACGCGAGAGGATTTGAATAGGGCATTTCGGCTCCGGATGTCGGCTTCAGGTGTGCACAAGGGTCGATTTTCGCACAGGTATGCACAGTATTTGCAACGTTGCAAACGCCATTGAGGCCTGCCGTTGGGCGGGCGCTGTTGGCAAGGGGCTCCGGGCATGCAAAACAGGGAAATCTGGAGTAGCGGGGCGCAGGCACAGGTGAGTTCGCAGAAACCATTAGCAGGCGGTCGCGTCACCTTGCGCACCATTGCGGAACTGACCGGGCTGAGCCTGTCGACAGTATCGCTCTCGCTGCGCGGTGGCACCACGCTCAAACCCGAGACGCGTGCCAAGGTCGCCGCTGCTGCAGAGCAATTGGGCTATGTTCCTGATCGCGCCGGGGTGCGCCTGCGAACCGGCAAGACCAATGTGATTGCGCTGGTGCTGGATGGTGCCGAGGATTCCATCGACTTCGCGCGTCAAATGATTCAGGGCATTGGTCAGGCCATCAAGGGTACGCGCTACCATCTCACTGTCATTCCCGAGTTTGAACGTGGCGACGCTGTCGACACTGTCAGCTATGTGCTGGAGAACCGCACCGCGGATGGCGTGATCATCACCCACACCAGGCCTCGTGACCCGCGTGTGCAAGTGATGATCGATGCCGGTTTCCCTTTCGTCACGCATGGACGCACCGGTTTTGATACGCCGCATCCGTTTCATGACTTTCATGCAGAGGCTTTTGTCGCCACTGCTGTTGAGCGTTTGGCGAGCAAGGGCTGCCATCACGTCACGCTGGTGGTCGGCGATGACAGCACCACCAACCACCACAACCTGATGGGGGCCTTTGAGCGCGCCACCGCCAGTGCCGGGATTGGCGCGCGGGTGATGAAGGGGACGCAGGGGATGCCGCCCGCAGAAATGCGCCGCATGGCGTTTGAGCTGGCGCAGGAACCCGGCCGTCCAGACGGTATCCTGTGCGACAGCGAAATGCGCACCATCGCCTTGGCAAGTGGCTTGCAGGAAGCCGGATTGCAACTCGGCAAGGACATTGAGCTGATCTACAAACAGACCTCGGGCATCCTGCCGACACTGTTTCCAGCGCTGGACAGCATTCGTGAAGATGTCTTTGCTGCGGGTGGGGAGCTGACCCACCTCCTGTTGCAGCGCATCGAGGGCGCCGATGCGTCGCACCTACAAACACTGGGCGAACCGCAGCCGCAGTGGCGAAGCGAGCGCAACCGGTGAGCTGACATCGTCGCCCCAGCGAAGTGGCAGTCTATTTGAGTGCGCGAAGCTGTGCCTGCCGGCCATCATGTGCGAGGCTGGATGCACACCCAAATTCTGGCGCGAAAAGAAATCTGCACCATGGGTCCAAAAATGGCGCGCCGAGGCGTCATTGCTGTGTCGGCACCACGTCGACGCCGTCAACGGAAGGACAAAACAATGGCTCAACAGAACTTTCTCTTCATCCGTCGCAGCGGGCCCGGTCAGGCCGCGCAGGGCCCCAAACCATCGCCAGCCCAGATGGAAGAGATGTACGCCAAGTTCAACGCCTGGAAAGACAAGTTCAGCGACAGCATCGTGGATATGGGCGCGCCACTGGGCGGCGGCAGGGTGGTGACCCCACAAGGCCATAGCGACGGCCCGTTCATTGAGGCCAAGGAAGTCATCGGCGGCTATATGGTGCTCTCAGCGGACAGCTTGGAAGCGGCTGAGGCGATGGTGCGTGAAATGCCCGGCGTTGTAGCGCCCGGTGCCAGCGTCGAGATTCGGGAAATCAAGACGCCTTGAGTCAAACGTCCGGGCTGGTTGAGCATTTTTTCCGGCATGAATACGGGCGTGTGGTGGCCGTCCTCGTCCGCCGTTTTGGCCCCCAGCATATCGAGACGATCGAGGATGCGGTCCAATTGGCGCTGAGCAAGGCGCTCAGCAGCTGGATGGCCGGTGGATTGCCCGACAATCCATCGGCCTGGCTGTTCAGCGTCGCGCGCAATCAATTGCTCAGCGAGTTTCGCCAGAAAGCCGGCAGAGGGCGCCTGCTGGCCGCTTTCCCACATGAATTCGACGTTCCGGAGGCCGAGAGACCGGATATCTTGATGGCCAACGAGGTGCAGGACGACCTGCTGAGGATGCTGTTTGCCTGCTGCGACGACGCCATCGCGACCGAGGCGCAATTGGTGCTGGCGCTGAAGGTGCTGTGCGGGTTCGACATTGGCGAAATCGCAGCGCGTCTCTTCATCACTGAAGCCAGTGCCTACAAGCGGCTGACACGCGCCCGTGCGCGACTGAAGCAAGCCGGCTTCAGCACTGCCAGCGTAGCGGCAAATGACTACGAAGCGCGATTACCAGCCGTGCACGCGATCATCTATCTGATATTTGCCGAGGGCTATCTGTCGTCGCACGCTGAACGCGCTATCCGCAAAGAGTTGTGCGCCGAGGCTATTCGGCTCGCGAGCCTGCTCGTCGCGCACCCGGCGGGTCAGCAGCCTGAAACCTTTGCTTTGCTGGCGCTGATGCACCTGCATGCTGCGCGCATGATCGCGCGTGAGGATGCAGCAGGCGGCTTGCTGCTGCTTGAGGAGCAGGATCGCGCGCTTTGGGATCAGCACCAGATCGGCATTGGTCTGGATTGGCTCGCCAAGGCCGCTCAGGGCTCGCACTTCTCCCGCTACCATGCCGAGGCTGGCGTTGCGGCAGAGCATTGCCTGGCGCCTTCATTTGCCGAAACGCGTTGGGAGCGGGTGGCAGAGTGCTATGGCTTGCTCGAACAGATGGCGCCTTCGGCACTGCACCGGCTGAACCGGGCCGTGGCGGTCGCCGAGTGGCGCGGACCGGCCGAAGGTCTCGGGGTGCTGAAAGGGTTTGAGCCGCCGGCCTGGCTGGTCGGCAGCTATATGTGGGCCGCCGTGCTGGCGGACCTGCACGCTCGCTGCAGGCATGTCGATCAGGCCACGCATTACCGCGCGCAGGCGCTGGAATTGGCGCCGAGCGACGCGGTCAGAGCGACGTTGGCGCGACGGCTGGGCGGTTAACCCAGCAGCCCGGCAAAACGCGGCAGCCAGAGGGAGAGATCGGGGAAGTAGGTGATCACCATCAACAGAGCGATCAGCACCCCAACGAACAGCCAGATCTCGCGGATCATCTCACCCAGTGGAATACCGTTGAGCGCCTTGATGATGAACAGCAATATCCCGTAGGGCGGGGTAATCAGTCCGATCATCATGTTGAACACCACGACAATACCAAAATGGTGCAAGTCGATCCCGAGCGCCGCCGCTGTTGGGATGAACAGCGGGGTGATGACCAGCATGATGGTCGACACATCCAGAAAGCACCCCAACACCAGATAGAGGATGTTGATCATCAGGAAGAACATCGCCGCATTCAGATCGAACTGATCGAAGAAGGCGAAGACGCCCATCGGAATGCGTTCAACGGTAACGACGTAGTTGAAGATAAAGGCGCCACACAGAACCAGCGTGACGACAGCAGTGGTTCTGACCGTGGACACTACGACGTCCCAGAACTCTTTCAGCCCCAGACTGCGATAGGCAAACACCGCCAGCAACAACGCATAGAACGCTGATACGGCAGCGGCTTCGGTTGGTGTGAAGGCGCCGGTGTAAATACCACCGAGCAGGATAACGGGCATCATCAGGGGCGGGATGGCACTCAGGATGATGGCTGGGAAGGCGCGGAAGGGGATGGCTTCTTCGACCGGAAAACCACGCAGCTTGGCCAGAACGCCGACGACAATCGCCAGTACCACGACAATCATCAGTGCGGGCACGACGCCGCCAAGGAACAGTGCACCCACCGAGGTCGACGATATCAGCGCATAGAATACCATGGGGATCGAAGGCGGAAAGATCGGGCCCACCACCGAGGAGGTGGCGGTGATCGCACCGGCGAAACCACGGGGGTAGCGGTTGTCCTTGATCATCATATTGGTCAGCACCTTGCCGACCCCGGCCACATCGGACACGGCGCTGCCGCTCATGCCCGAAAAGATCAGACTGGTCAGGATATTGACCTGGGCCAGACCGCCGGGGAGGCGCCCGACCATGGCCAGCGCAAATTTGAGCAGGCGATCGGATATCTGACCGGCGTTCATGACGTTGGCGGCAAAGATGAACAGGGGCACGGCCAGAGCGACAAAATTGCCAAAGACGCCGTTGAGTACCTGCTCAGCTGCCAGCCCCACATCACGACCTGCCATGAGCAGATAGAAGATGGATGAGACGATCATGGCGATGCCCATGGGCATGCCGGCCACGGTGGCGGCAATGAGCAGAACCAGCATGATCGGCAGAGCGAGACCAACTAGCATGAAGAACTCCCAGTCAGATTTGGTCGCGCCAATTTGGTCGCAGCAGATTGTAGATACGGAAGGCGCCCTGGGTGGCAAAGGCGACAATGAACAGCAGGTAGCAGCCGTAGATCCACGTCTTGGGGATGCGCAGAACGTCTGACTTCTTGCGCATCAGAAACTGCAGATAGTCCAGCGTGTACGGCACGAGAATAAGAAAGGCGACGACCACCAGCGCCATGGTGCAGATGGAGAAAAAGCGCCGGACATGCTCTGGCGCGATGTCATAGACGACGTCGAAGGTGACGTGTTCGCGCACCGGCACCATGAAGGCAGCTGCCCAGAATACGGTCCAGATAAAGGCAATCATCGTCGCCTCTTCCGTCCACGCCAGCGGCTGGTTAAGCACATAGCGGAAGAAGATCTGGACGATGAATCCCGTGAATGCGGTGAGAAACAGCAGGACGCCGACGGTGTCGGCGCCCCGCTTGAGCCATAACAGTCCAGTGCGGACCCTATGATCAGTCTTGGTGGACATTGGTGCCCTTAGTCTGCCAGTGCGTTGATGCGATCAACCCAGCCTTCAGGCCAAAGCTTGGCGCGCTCGGAGCTGAGATAGAATTCCTGCACGTGGCTGCGGAATGCGTCAACGTCAGGCGTGGTCACCTTGAGGCCTTCGGATTCAAAGAACGCGACGAGGCGATCTTCTTCGGCATAACGCTTTTCGTTGTTCCAGTCGCAGGCGGCCATGGCGGCATCAACCATGTGACCCTTTTGAGCATCATTGAGCTGCTCCCAGGTCTGGTTGTTGACAGCGATTGGCAGACCGTCAACCAGGTGATCGGTCAGCACGATCTGCTCGGTGACTTCGTAGAACTTTGCCGCGTCCACGGTTGGCAGCGGGTTGTCCTGGGCGTCGACGGTACCGGTCTGCAGGCCGAGATAGACTTCGGAGAATGGCAGCGGGGTCGGGTTGGCACCAAGTGCCTCACCCAGGAACAGCCAGGCATCCGAACCAGGCATGCGCAGCTTGACGCCTTCAAGGTCGGCTGGCGTCTGAACGTCGCGATAGCGACGCAGGTTCAGCTCGCGGGTGCCGAGATAGCAGACGTCGAGCAGCTGGATGCCCATTTCGTCCGACACGGTCTGCTTGAACTCGCCACCGAGATCGGAATTCATCACCGAACGATAGTGGTCTGCGTTCTGAAACAGATAGCCTGCCGTAAACAGACCGAACTGGGGGATGGCATCGGCGATCAGCTGGAACGACACATAGGCCATTTCGGCATTGCCGCGCTGCAGGGCGTCCAGATCACCGCTCTGGGAAAACAGGGAACCTGAATCATAGAGCTGAATGTCGAACAGACCCGGCTCAGACTCATTGAGCGTATCGGCGAAAACCTTCATCGCCTGGGTATGCAGATCGGTTGGCACGGAGACCGTGGTGAATTTCAGCTCAATGGGATCCTGAGCCTGAACGGCGCCAATCGCCATGGCAGCAAAGGACACCGCTGAAAGTGCGATAAGTGCACTGCGCTTAAGAGTTTTCATATTCCTCCCTCTCAGAGCTTGTTCGGCTGCCCCTCGGTTTCCAAATGCAGCGTTGCACTGCGATTGGCCCTGACAGCTCAATTTGACAAACAGACTTTGCAACAACCGGCGACTGATGTAAACACTGATATGACACCTGATCGCATAACTGATTGTATCAGTTTTGTAAGTTACGGATTTATTGGAGGAATACGTGTCGAACTCAGATCTGAGCGGGATTATTTCGGCCGTAACCACCCCGGTTACAGAGACCTTTGACATTGATGGTGGCCGCCTGGCTCAGCATTGCGAGCGCCTGCTCAATAGCGGATGCAGCTTCGTGTCGACCTTCGGTACTACCGGCGAGGGTGCGTCGCTTTCGAGCGCCCAGAAGATTCCGGCGATGCGCGCGCTCAAGGCTGCGGGCGCCGACATGTCCAGGCATATTCCATCGGTGATGACGCCAACGGCCGACGAGGCCGGAGCGATGATTGCAGCGGCAGCCGAGCTGGGTTGCCGCGGCGTGCTGGTGCTGCCGCCGTTCTACTATGACTTTGCGAGCGACGATGGCATTGTGGCCTTTATCGATGAGGCAATGCGCCGGGCGGGTCGCCCTGACATCGACATCCTGCTCTACAATATCCCGCGATTCAGCCGCTTTACCTATACTCCTGAGCTGATCGACATGCTGGTGGCCAAGTTTGGCAGCGCCATTGTCGGGCTCAAGGACTCCACCGGTGTGGCCGAGAACGGCAAGATGCTGGCGCAGCGCTATCCGGACCTGTCGATCTTTACCGGCGATGACCGGGTAATGCCCTCGTTGGTGCAGGCCGGTGGCGCCGGCATGATCGGCGGCATGCCCAATGTATTCTCGGCCGATTTGCGCAAGATCTTTGAAGCACCCGGCGCCGCCGAGACCGAAGATCTGCGCAAGCGCGCCGGGCAGCGGATTGTAACGGTGGATGGCAATGGCAGCATGCTTGCGCTCAAGGCAACGCTTGCCGCAGTCTATGACGACCCATCCTGGGCCCGCGCCGTACCACCACTGCTCGGGTTGAACGCGGCACAGACCGCGACCGTTCTCTCGGAATTCGCCGAAACAGGGTTTGTGCCGACCAAAGCTGCCTAGGCAGTCCGCAGAGCAACGCGGCAAAGGAGGAGTTGCCCATGGCGTATGCCCGCGCTCGAGAAACAGACGCCCGTCGTTCGCTACCTTCAGTCAAGAAGGCGGCATACGACACGTTTCAGCAGGCGCTGTTGCAGGGCAAGCTGCGCCCCGGGCAGGTTCTGTCACAGAAGGACCTGGTAGTCCTTCTGGATTTGTCGATCGGCGCCCTGCGCGAATTGCTGCCGCGGCTGGAAGCCGAAGGGCTGCTGCACGTCATGCCCCAGCGCGGCATCCAGATCACGGTAATCGATCTGCCGATGATCAGGGACGCGTTTCAGGTGCGTCTGGCGTTCGAACGCGAAGCGGTGCTGGCGGCGGTCAAGAACATGCCGGAAGCTCCGCTACGCGAGCAGCGCGACCTTCATGCGGGCATTGTCGAACGTCTCAAGGCTGGACCGAGCGCGGCCCTGCTTGATGAGGGGCAGGATGTGGACACCCACTTCCATGACCTGCTGATCTCGGCGACGGAAAACGAACTGCTGATCCAAGCCTATCACGTCAATTCCATCCGAATCCGGCTGATCAAGCTTGATCGCATCCGCTTGAGCGAGACGACCCTGCCCGCAGCCTTTGGTGACCATCTGGCTGTGATCGATGCCATGCTGGAGCGAGACCGTCAGAAGGCCGCCGACGCCATGGAAGCCCATATTCGCAACGCCCGTGAGCGGGCAATCGCCCTTTAGGCCGTTATGACCAATCTCAAGCCAATCGATCTGCGCTGCGAACTGCTCGCCGCGCCCAAAGGACTGAACACGCCTTACCCCCGTTTTGGCTGGGGACTGAGCGCTGAAGGCAATGGTGCACGACAGAGCGCTTATGAAATCTGCGTTGGCGATGAAGAGGCAGACGTTGCCAGGGGAATCGGCAATTATTGGCAGAGTGGTCAGACCGCTTCGAGCGAAACGCTGTTCATTACCTATGCCGGCAACCCGCTGCAGTCTGATCTGACACTCTACTGGTCGGTGCGCGTCTGGGATGAAACCAGCGAACCTTCAGCCTGGAGTGCGCCCCTTAGTTTGATGACCGGACTGATGGCCCGCAGCGACTGGGACGCAGAATGGATCGCGCGCTATTTCGTGCTGCCAGCCGGCCGCGAGGCACCTGCAGACGATCTCTATGACAATCCCTGGCAAGCACGGCCCGCGGACTATTTGCGGCGCGAGTTTGACGCCCGGGGACCGGTGGTGCGGGCCACGGCCTATGTCACGGCACTCGGACTCTATGAGCTCTATCTCAATGGTACGCGCGTGGGCGACGAGGTGATGGCACCGGGCTGGACCGATTACCATCAACGCGTCATTTACCAGGCCCATGACGTTACCGATCTAATCGGAGCGGGCCAGAATGCTATCGGCGCCATAATCGGTGAGGGCTGGTATTCAGGTCGGGTGGGGCACAATCAGCGCCGCGCCGGCAATCACTATGGCGGCCGGCCAGCGCTCCTGTGTCAATTGCACCTGACCTATGCCGATGGCAGCGTAGAGCGCGTCGTTACCGATCCATCCTGGCGGACCAGCCGCGGGCCCGTCTGCTATTCCGATTTCCTGATGGGCGAACATTATGACGCCCGACTGGACATGCCCGGCTGGGCCGTTGCCGGATTTGACGACACGCGCTGGCAGCCGGTCGAAGCCTTTTCCCCCGAGCCCCGCGAGCCCGCACTGAGCGCCGCCAAGAGCCAGCCCGTCAGGGAAGTGGCGCGTCTGGACGGGCGCTATTTGCACCGCGCCAAGTCTGGCGCTGCAATCTTTGATTTCGGGCAGAATTTTGCCGGCTATGTCGAACTCACGGCTCAGGCCCGACGCAACGATCGCTTCACGCTGCGCCATGCGGAAATCCTTGATGGCGACGGCGAACTCTACACGGCCAATCTGCGCCATGCGGTGTGCGTTGATCACTTTACGGCAGCAGGCACGGGCAGTGAGCGTTTCAAGCCGCGCTTCACCTTTCACGGCTTCCGCTACCTCGAATTGACACTGCCCGAGGGCGTGGTGCTGGACGACGTCACTGTGACGGGTATCGCCATTCAATCCGACACGCCTCAAAGCGGCCACCTGGAAGCGGGCAACGCACTGGTCAATCAGTTAATCTCCAATATCGAATGGAGCCAACGCGGCAATTTCCTTTCGGTGCCAACCGACTGTCCCCAGCGTGATGAGCGGCTGGGCTGGAGCGCCGATGCGCAGGTATTCTGGCGTACGGCCGGCTACAACATGGACGTGGCGGGGTTTTTAGCCAAGTGGTTCGACGACATCACCGACGCGCAATTGCCCGATGGTGCCTTTACCGACATTGCGCCATCGCGCCCGCTCAACCCCTATAAGCAATCGGCACAACCGGGTGCGCCCGGCTGGGGCGACGGGCCGATCATAATGGCGTGGCAGCACTATCTGCGCTATGGCGACGCCGGATTGCTGAGCGCGGTCTATCCGGCGCTGCAACGCTGGATGACTCATATTGGCGGGGCCAATCCCGACTTCATCCGCACCCAGAATGTGTACAATAATTACGGCGACTGGCTGAGCGTCGGCCCGGCTTCAGACCGAACCATGGTGGCCACCGCCTATTGGGTTCTGGTTGCCGATCTGATGACCAAGATCGCAACGGTGCTGGGCAAAGACAGCGATCACGCAGACTATTCGGGTCTGGCGCAGGATGTGCGGCGCGCCTTTCGTACGGCCTTCGTGGCCGAGGATGGCCGCATCAGCGGCGACACGCAAACAGCCTACCTGCTCGCGCTTGATTTCGATCTGCTGCCGGCAACGCAACGCGCAAGCGCTGCGGCACGCCTGATCGAAAAGCTCAACGCAGCCAATGGACATCTGCAAACCGGGTTCCTGGGGGTCAAACATCTGTGCCCGGTTCTGACCGATATCGGGCGGGCTGATTACGCTTTTCGGCTGCTTTTGAACGAGAGTTACCCCAGTTGGGGCTTCTCGATCCAGCAGGGCGCCACCACGATCTGGGAACGCTGGGATGGCTGGACGCCAGAGCGCAGTTTCCAGAGCGCCAATATGAATTCATTCAATCACTACGCCTATGGCGCAGTGGGCGAATGGCTCTATGCCCGCATGGCCGGTATCGACTGGGAAGCATCGGCGCCCGGTTTCCGTACCATCCGCATGCGCCCGCTATTTGAGCGCGAGATCGGCTGGGTCAAAGCCGCCTACCGTGCCGCTACGGGCGTGGTGGAGAGCGCCTGGCGCTATGATGGCGATACGATCATCTGGAGCATTGCCGTGCCGCCCAATTGCCGGGCCGAAATCGAGCTTGCCGATGGGCCCGATAACATTGCCATCGATGGTGTGCCGCTGGCCATCAGTGCTTCCGAGCACCTTTTCGATCAGCAGACCACACGATTTGCCCTCGATAGCGGGCGCTTCACTATTTCCATTTCCCTACCGCAAGGTATCGCAGCATGACCTCTTCCGCCGATGGCAATCAGCCTCTTCTCCACCTGATCGGCAATGCCCATCTGGATCCGGTCTGGTTGTGGCGATGGCAGGAAGGGTGCGCCGAAGCTATCGGCACCTGCTGGGCGGCCATCGACAGGCTGGAAGAGGGTGACGGCTTTGTCTTCACCAAGGGCGAAGCGCATATCTACGCCTGGATCGAGGAACTTGACCCTGCGCTGTTCGCGCGCATTCAGCACTTTGTCGCCGAAAAGCGCTGGGTGGTGGTCAATGGCTGGTGGATCCAGCCGGACTGCAACATCCCATCAGGTGAATCGGTGATCCGACAGGCTCTGTACGGCAAGCGGTATTTTGCCGAGAAATTCGGTGTCACCGTTCCCACTGGCTACAACGTCGACAGCTTCGGACACCCCAGCACCTTCCCCATGCTGCTCCAACATACCGGCTCGACCAGCTACAGCTTCATGCGCCCGGGCCCCCATGAAATGGACCTGCCTGCCGAGCTGTTCACCTGGGCTTCGCCGGACGGCTCCGAAGTCACCGCCTTTCGCATTCAGGGGGCCTACAACACCTCCAAGCGCGAAATGCCGCTGCCCCAAAAGATCGATCTGCATCAGCGAAAAATCGCCGAGAGCGGCCATGCCTTCATGTGCTTTTATGGCGTGGGCAATCATGGCGGCGCGCCAACAATCGAGAACATTGAAGAGATCGAACGCCGTCTGGTCGCCGGCGAGAACCTCAAGTTCTCCGACCCGGAGACTTTCTTTGACGAAGTCCCCAAGGCCGGCCTGCCGGTAGTCGCGAGCGCGCTGCAGTTTCATGCCATTGGCTGCTACGCGGTGGCCTCCTCGCTCAAGACGCTCAACCGCAAGGCTGAAAGCCTGCTCGAGCAGGCCGAGGCCGCCGCCGCGCTGGCGAGCCGCGAATGCAGCGTGGCCTATCCTCGACAGGATTTCGAAATGCTGTGGCGGCGCCTGCTGTTCAATCAGTTTCACGACACGCTGGGCGGCACGAGCCTTGAAAGTGCGTGCGTGGATTCCGAGCGCGAGCTGAACTGGGTGATTGCCGGCGCCGAGGACCTGCTCAACGGCGCTGTCCGCCGGCTGGGCAACATCATTGCTCGCCCCGTAGATCCGACCGACTCAACCTTTTTGGTGATGAACTTCAACGGCAGCCCGGCTCGCGGTCTGGTCGAAGCCGAGCCGTGGGTGGACAAGGACAATGTTTCGCGCCGTGTGCTGCTGGACGAGACGGGCGCGTCGATCCCGTTCCAGTATAGTGACCCTCATGGCAAGACGACGGCGCTGCAACGCATCACCTTCCCGATCGACCTGCCGGCCTATGGCTATCGGGTGCTCCGTTTCCGCGTTGATCCCGACAATGGTATCTCAGCGCCGGGCGTCAGCTTTGGCGTACGCAGCCAGACACTGAGCTTCGACACCAATGGCTACGGGCTGACAATTGACCCGGAAAGTGGCGCTATTTCGCGGCTGGTGAACAAGGCCAATGGCGTCGCGCTATTTGCCGAGGCTGGACATCAGGCAATTATCGTCGAGGACGCGACCGACACCTGGAGCCACGGCACGGATCGCTTTGGTTTTGCTGGCGCGGCGATGCAATTGCAGTCGGTTTCCACTATCGAGGCGGGACCGGTCCGCACGGTGGTCAAGGTGGTCAGCACCTGCAAGGACAGCGCGCTGAGCACGATCATCGTGCTCCCTGAGGATGGCGCCCTGCCCGTGCAATTGCGCGTGCATCTCGATTGGCGCCACAAGCGCCATCTGCTTCGCCTGGCCTATCCGCTGGCGGCGACACGCTTTGAATATGAAGTGGCCGCCGGCTGGGAAGACAATGCTGATGACGGGCGCGAAATTGCCGGCCAACGCTGGGTACGCGCCAGCGCCAACGGGCACGACATCGCCATCGTCAACGACGCCAAATACTCCTACGCAGCGCAGGATGGCACGCTCTACATCACAGCGGTGCGGGCGCCGGTCTTTGCCCACCACGACCCGGTCGAACTCGAACCCGACGCGCATTACCGCTTTATGGATCAGGGCGAGCAGGGCTTCACCATTGAACTGTTCGGCGCGCCCAGGATTAGCCGTCGGCAGGCGGCAACCATGGCTGACCTCCTGAACAAGCCCGTGATCACCACGCCGCACGTCGCGCGCACGGGTACCCGGGCGCATGCCGGGCAATGGCTGGCGGTCGACAGCCAATCGAGCGCCGTGGGCACCTTGAAGCTGGCCGAAGACAGCGACGATTTGATTATCCGGGCGGTCGAACTGAATGGTCAGGCCGACACGCTGGCCGTCGCCGGCCAGACAACAGCGATATCCCCACGCGGCATCACCACCGCCCGCCTGAGCGCCACCGGCCTACAGCGCGCAACGGGTCTGGAGGAAATCTAACCCCGACACACTGCGTCGAGCTCACGCGCCTCCCGCCAAATCAGGTTGGGGGCACGACGTGCTGCGGCGCAGCAGACGGCGACCTAAACTTCTGAATGAACAGGGAAATGGCGGAGAGAAAGGGATTCGAACCCTTGAGACGGTTCCCCGCCTACACACTTTCCAGGCGTGCGCCTTCGACCACTCGGCCACCTCTCCGCATCGCCTTTAACCCCGGTCTGGAAACACCGGAGGAGCCGGCTGGTTGGCCGACGCGAGCGAGGCGCAATATACTTATCAACGGGCTGGGCGCAAGGGATCACGACGCAGCGATGACAATTGTTTTTGTCGCAGGGGCTTCCCATCTTGTGAGATGTCCTGCGGACATGGCACAAAGAGGCCGTGCGCGGGGTGGAAACAGGCAGGCCAGCCTTAACTTGTCCCGCCGGCACAGGGAAAGTGAATGCGGCTTATATTGAGATTTGCGGGCACCTGGCTGATCGCCCTGGCGCTTGTCCTGCTGGTTATCGACGGCACCAAGTCACTGGGAGCAAATGCGCTGGTCCTGACCAGCCTGGCTGATCTGTGGACGCAATTGCATCCCGACAGTCTGGTGGGCGTGCAGGCTTTTTTTGACAGCCGGTTCTTTGAAGACCTGCTCGATGCGACGCTGGCGACGCTGCTGGGCTACCCCGCCTTTGCGGTGATTGGCGTTCCGGGAATAATCCTGGCGCTGCTGGGCCGCAAGCCGCGTCGCGAGCGCTTCCTGCGGCAGGACCAGATCTGAGTGATGTAACTGTTTCCGGCAATGGGCCGAATAGTGCCGTGAAAGGAAAAGACATGTTCTTCAAATCCAAGCCGACCAGTATCCCGTCCGCTGCCGAGGCTCTACCCGGCCGCGACACCCAAATGCCTGTTGCCGCCACGCATTTCGTCAATGGCGAAGCGCTCAAGGGACCCTATCCCGAAGGTGCCGAAACCATCTATGTGGCTTTGGGCTGTTTCTGGGGCGCCGAGCGGTTGTTGTGGGAGATCCCGGGGGTCATCGTGACGGCGGTGGGCTATCAGGGCGGCTCCACGCCCAATCCGAGCTATGATGAGACCTGCTCGGGGAAAACCGGGCATACCGAGGCAGTTAAGGTGGTGTTCGACCCCGCCAAGGTGAGCCTGGACAGCCTGCTCAAGACATTCTGGGAAGAGCACGACCCGACCCAGGGGATGCGGCAGGGCAATGATGTGGGCACGCAGTATCGTTCGGCGATCTATACGACCACCGATGCCCAGGCCGAAATAGTGGACCAGAGCCGCGCTGCCTACCAAAAAGCCCTGAGCGCCAAAGGTTTGGGCGCGATCACCACCGAGATCAGGTCCGCGCCCGAATTCTACTATGCCGAAACCTATCACCAGCAATATCTGGCCAAGAACCCGGCTGGTTATTGCGGGTTGCAGGGGACCGGGGTGAGTTGCCCGATCGGGCTGGGCGTTTCTGCTGCCTAGGCAAGCGGGAACAAACCTGGCTGACCAAGCGCTTGCCGGAGGGCCCTATTGGCTAACAGACTGTGCACGATGACTATCACCGATAGCGCATTGATGGACCGGACGGGCTTTGAAGCATTTGTGCTGAGCCTGCCCGGCGTAACGCTGGTGCATCAATGGGGCAATGCCAGCGTCGCCAAGGTCGGGGACAAGATATTTGCGCTGCTATCGGGCTGGGCCACCGATGGCGATCTGGGGTTGAGCTTCAAGTGCTCCCTGATGAGCTATGACCTGCTGCCCGAACTCGAACAGGTTCGCCCTGCCCCTTATCTGGCACGTGCCAAATGGGTGCAGGTTTTGCCGGGGGCACCACTGAGCAGCGATGAACTGCAAGCCTATGTGCGCGAGGCGCATCGGCTGGTCGCCGCAAAGCTGACGCGCAAGCGTCAGGCCGAACTGGGTCTGGAAGCGCTTATTGCGGCAGGACCGCAAAAGTCCTGAGCACAGCATCGGTCGGGCTGACATCGACCAGCCATGCCGGCAGGTTGCCGGCAGCGTAGAGCGCGGCGAAGCTGTCATCGGCGCGGTCCGCCAGACCGCGGACCTCGGACATGGGCGGACAGATCACAACCAGGCCAATGCCGCGCTGCTCAATGATGGCGCGCGCGTCGTCAATGGGATCGTTGAAAAAGCGGAAGGCATCGCGCACGCCCAGCTGGTTGCGATGGTAGGGAGCGGCGACGACCTCGTGCGGGGTGTAGAGCATGATGTGGGCGCCCAGATCGATGGGCGACATGATGCGCTCGGGCGGCAAGGCGGCGAGATCGGCAAAGGCCGCGGGCACCAGACAGGGCTCCTTGCTGGCGCGGGCCTGCGCCACGTCCTGCGCGCGACCGGGCGCCAGATTGACCATCAGCGTGACGACCAGCGCCAGCACCACGCCGGAAAAGGCAAGCCAACTGCCGGCCAGCCCCAGGATTGTAACCAGCCTGGGCTGGGCGAGATAGCGCTGGCGCGCCGCCACGATGAGCCAGGCCGCGGCCGGCATGGCCGGCATGACAGTCAGTCGGGCGCCGCGTATCTGGGCCAGCATGATCAGCGCGGTGCACAGCACAAAGGCCAGCAAGACGGCCCATTCGGCGCGCCCCTGCTGCACCCGCCAGAGGCGATAGAGCACGACCAGGGTACCGAGCAGCGCGGGAATGCCCACAGCAATGGCATAGGCGGGCAATTCAAAGACGCTGGCGGCCCATGGCTTGGCCTCGACGATGCCGGCGATCCAATTGGCCTGTAGCCACGGGTCAAGCTCGCCATAGGGCCCATGCAGGCATTGGGGGAAGGCCAGAGCGACCAGCCCCATACCCAGACCACCCAGCACCGCCAGTACGCCGAAACGCTGCCAGCGCCCCTGTACGGGCATCAGGCTGGCCAGCGTGAAGGTGGCCGCTACGGCCAGCGCCACGCTGAGGTAGACCGGCGAAAGCACATCGCAGGCCGCCTCAAACCAGCGATTGGGCAGGCGGAAGGTTGCCAGGTGAACGGCGCAACCTGCCGCAAAGGCCAGACCGAAATTGCGCATGGTGGCGGCCTTGGTGACAGCAAAGACCCATAGCAGGCCTGCGGCCAGAATGGCGGCGGCGATGACCGGCAGGGATTCGGTGGCAATGGCCAGCGCCGTGGCGGCAAGCAGGCCACAGACAATGGCAAAGCGGGGCCGCCGCACAGATTCGACCGCAGCCCAGACGGTGGCCAGAGTCAGAATGATGACGACGTTGTGGTGATCAACCCGCCCCGGCGTGAACTCGGCGGTGATGGCCGGATTGAGCACGGGCAGGACCAAGGCGGGCAGCACGCCTTCTGGACCCACCAGGCGATCGGCCAGCAGCGCACTGAACCAGAGCAGTACGCCCAGTAAAGCCATGGGCCAGACATAACCGGCGGCGATCATGGCGGTATCAGGCCCCAGAAGTGGGGTGAAGATCATGACCAGAATGGCAATGGGCACATCGACCAGGCGCGACCAGTGCAGTTCGGCGCCGAAGGGGGTATTGAGACGATGTGCCGTCAGATCGTACCAAGGCTGGCCGTGCAGAAAGTCGCGGACCATGACCATGCGCATGGCATCATCGGTATCGGCGAAAAACGGCATGCCAGCGCGGCCAATCACGGCGCGAATGACCAGAATGGCGATGGCAGCCGCCAACACCAGCAGAACCAGGCGCCAATCGGGTGTGGCACGATGAGGGGCAGAATTGGTCACGGCTGGGTCCTGGATCTGGGTGCGGCCAATGTGGACCGAGACGCGTTAAGATGAGGTTTGACGACCCCAGCAATTAAACAAGCTATTGCTTTTTTAATTAAGCGGTATATCAAGGCATGGCTTGGAAAATGATAAGGGTACGCCATGACTGACCAGAGCGAGAGCACGGGACGCTGGGCCGAAGTGTTCGGACCACGCTACGCGACCGTGACGCTGATCCTGTGTCTGGGCGTGGCGCTGCTGGCGTTTAATGTCTTCCTGACCTCGACTGCCCTGCCGACTGCCGTTCAGGAGCTGAATGGGGTGGCGCTGATCAGTTGGGCGCTGACACTGTTTCTGGTGTTTGCCATTATGGGGGGCGCCGGAGCCGCCCTGCTCAAGCAATTGCTGGGCGCCCGAGTTGCGCTGCTGAGCGCGGCAGCAGTTTTCATGGCGGGATCGCTGGTCTGCGCCGGGGCCTCCAATATGGAGACCGTGCTGATCGGACGCATTCTGCAGGGGCTGGGCGAAGGCGTAGTCGCCGCGATCTGCTTTGCGCTGATCCCCGAACTGTTCCCCTCCCGGCTGGTGCCCAAGGTGTTTGGCATGCAGGCCGTGGTCTGGGCAGTTGCCGCTTTTGGCGGGCCGTTGGGCGCGGGCATTCTGACCGAGTTCATTTCATGGCGGGCGGCGTTTTTGGTAAGCGTGCCGCTGGCGATCATTTTTGCCGCCATGGTTTGGCGCGTGGTGCCCAACAGCAAAGGAGCACCACAGGACAATGCTGACTTCCCCGGCGTTCGCCTGTTGATGGTGGGCAGCGGTATCATGCTGGTGGCCCTGGCCAGCCTGAGTCTGCCCTTGCAGGCGGCTGGGCTACTGGTGGGTGCGACTGCCCTGCTCTCAGGCATGGTCGTGCTGGACCGGCGTGCCCGCACCCGATTGATGCCGCCCGATGCGTTCTGGCCGGGCTCAGTAGTGGGGAGCGGGCTGTGGGTGGTATTGCTGATGCCCGTGGCTGGCGCCATGTCGGCGGTTTATCTGGTACTGTTGCTGCAGCAATTGTGGGGCTACGGGCCAACGCTGGCCGGCGCGACAGCGGCCGTGCTGTCGGTGGCATGGAGCCTGTCGGCCATTGCGGTGGCTAATGTGCGCCGGATCGAAACGCGGCGCGCGCTGATCATCAGCGGACCGATGCTGCTGGGCGTGGGTTTGCTGGCGGTGCTGGCGGGCCTGCTCAACGATCAGGTGGCGCTGGTTGTCGCCGGACAACTGTCCGTCGGGGCCGGGTTTGGGATGGCCAATGGCTATCTCAGCCTCACATTGATGGAAGCCGCGCGCAGCGGCGAACGCGACCGTGTGTCCGCCATGGTGCCGACCACCCAGTCGGCGGGTAATGCCATTGGCGCGGCGCTGGCGGGGGTAGCGGCCAATCTGGCTGGCTATGCCCAGGCGGTGAGCGTTACGGCAATCGAGCAGGCGATCATTCCGGTGTTCGTGCTGGCCGCCAGCATGGCAGCGTTGGGCTTTGTGGCCGCGGTGCGCATGACCCGGCTGATGGGCGCTTCACCCCAGTCGGCGGCGGTAACGCCCTAGCGTTTGCCGCGATTCACCGGAAAATGCTGCGGCGACAGGCGCGCGCGTACAAATACTGTTTTTTCGAATTTTCTGGCGCGCTCGAAAAACGGAAAAGATACCAGATACTTAGTCGCCTCAGCGCAGACAAATGTCGCAACGATTAATGGTAGATGCGGAATTTATTCAATGGTTTCGAAATCATTTCCATCAACAATGGGTTGGCCAGATGAAGCGTGACGCGCGCTTTGTCGACGATGTGAGATGGCGCTAACGAGCAGCGGAAGCGGAGTTTTTGATGAGCACAGCAATGGAATTTGAGGTCGCCGAGGGCGGACAGGACAGCGTTCTCGCCGGTCCCGCCAACCAGTTCGTGACCTTTTCGGCTGGCGACAAGGGCTATGGCGTGGACATTATGGCGGTGCGCGAAATTCGCAGCTGGTCGCCGACCACCGAACTGCCTGATGGATCCTATTCGGCCTGTGGCGTGCTCGACATTCGCGGCACCGTGGTTGAAGTGCACGACCTTTCGGCCATGCTGGGCGGACAGCGCCTGCAGCCAGAACCCGGGCATGTGGTGCTTGTGGTATCGCTGGGCGAAACCAATGTCGGCATTCTGGTGGATTCGGTTTCCGACATTATCTTTGCCAAGGACGATGAATTCCGCGCCGCCCCAAACAGCGGCGGTGATCCCGACAGCGCCAAGGTTTCGCGCCTGGTGCGCCAGGAAGACCGGCTGATCGCGATTTTGAACCTGCAGGCGCTCTTCCCCTACGCCAGCATGCACTGATGAGACGGGGCGGCTGATGCCGCCCGCCACCATGCTCCAGCGGACCGGCTATAGGCCGGGCTGCATCTTGTCGGCGCAGGCCGTGATTGCGGCGGTAAAGTCCGGTCCATTGATCTGCGCCTCGGTGAAGATGCAGGTGTGCTGCGGTGGCAGCCGAGACAACATCATCATCTCCTCAATCGCCCGGCCGGGCGGGTATTTCGGACTGGTACCCGATGCCGTCACGAACATTGCCAGGCGGGCATAGTGACGTCCATCGCGCTGCAGATAGCTGCGTATGGGCGGCGCAGGCCGCGCACCCCAGACCGGGGAACCCAGCACGATCATATCCCAGACCTGATCGGCCATTTCCGGAATCTCGACAGGCGGATTGCGCCCTGCCAGCACATCATAAGCCTTGCGGAACGGGCCCCAGAAGCCTTTTGCATAGGCGCTACAGGTAATCTCGCACAGCTCGGCCCCCAACGCGCCCGCCAATGCCGTGGCAGCCTTACGGGTATTGCCAGTCGCCGAGTAGAACAGCACAAGCGTAGCCATGGGCGTCTCCAGAATGCCCCGACAGGCTAGCGCATTACGGCGCGACCGCGTTGATGCGGATCAAGCCGGTGGCCCGTCTCGACAGGCCTGACGGCGTCGCTAGACAGCGGCGTGGACGCCCGGCTCGGGCTTGCTGGCGCGCTTGTTCACATAAAGGGCCTGATCGGCCTGGTTGAACAGTTCCTCTGCCGTGCGCGCGCCGGTGGGGAAACGGGCACAACCAACCGAGCACCCGACCGACAGCCGGTCGGCACAGACCTGCACCGGCGTGGTGACAGCGGCGTGGGCGCGTTGAACGCACTGGTCGGTGGAAAGGCCATCAAGCCGGATCAGCATGCCGAACTCGTCGCCGCCCAGGCGCGAGACCACCACATCGGCGCTGCACAACTTGTTGAGGCGATCACCAATGCCGGCCAGCAGGCGATCGCCGGCGGGGTGGCCGTAATTGTCGTTGATGGGTTTGAACTGATCGAAGTCGAGCAGGACCAGGGTGAACCGGGCATCATCGGCAATCCAGCGGCGAAGTTCAGCAAAGAAATGGCGGCGATTGGTCAGCCCGGTCAGCGCATCGGTATTGGCAAGACGCTCGTTTTCCGCATTGAGCTTTTCCACCTCATCATGGCGCGCGGTGATCTCGGTGCGCGCGCGGATCATGGTGGTAAAGGTATCAAAGGCGCGGAACAGCACCTTCATCATCACCAGCACCACCAGCACCACATTGAGCGAGATGGCAAAGAACACCTGATCGACCCCGACATAGGCGTAGTAGCCGACATAAACCGGGGTCACCACGAGCACGACCATGGTAGCCGCCTGGGGCAGATGCATCAGGCAGAACATGCTGCAGATGACGGTAGTGGCAATAAAAATTGCGGAATAGGCGTGCTCATGGGCGGTGCCATAGCCGTCGAGCAGCATGGCCCAGCCGATGAACAACACGGCCATTACGCCCGAAAGCCAGATGGTGCGGCGCAGATGGCGCAGCACATCGTTCTCCGATATTTCGAGCGCGCGCAGGCGTATCCAGAAGGGAATGCGCGACAGGCAGACTGCGGCGACGAAGGCCAGCGTGCCCAGAGTCATCCAGAGAGGCGCGAAATCGAAATAGGTCCAGGCCAGCAGCGCGGCACTTGAGATCAGCAGGCTATAGAGCAGGGGCAGATGGTTCTGCAGCTCCTGCAATTGTGCCCGGGCAATGGTCATATCTGCGTCGGCAAATGTGAGCCAAGTGATCAGTCTGCGCATGCCATGTCTTCTCCCAAGCCCGATTGTGCGCGGCAGCGATTAAGACGAGCTTACAGCGGGGCTGCAAAACCATGGCAAGGCCGGTTTGTGCACAAAAAAGGGCGGTAGCCAATGCCACCGCCCAGTATCGTCAGGGAGAAAACTGTGCGCCGTCGCGATCAATCGCGGGGCTGAGGAACAATGCGCAGATAGGGCTTGAGTTCCTTCCAGCCCTCGGGGAATTTCGCCTTGGCCGCATCATTGCTGACGGCAGGGACGATGATGACGTCGTCGCCGTTCTCCCAGTTCACCGGGGTGGCGACCTGATGCTTGGCGGTCAGTTGCAGGCTGTCGATGACGCGCAGGACTTCATTGAAGTTGCGGCCCGTCGATGCCGGATACTCGATCTTGAGCTTGACCTTCTTGTCGGGCCCGATGACGAAGACCGAGCGCACGGTCAGCGAGTTGTCGGCATTGGGGTGGATCATGTCGTACTTGCGTGCAACCGATCCATCGGTGTCAGCCAGAAGCGGGAAATTGAGCGCGGTGCCCTGGGTTTCCTCGATGTCCTTGGCCCAGCCGGCATGATCTTCGAGCTTGTCGACCGAAAGGCCGAGAACCTTGACGCCACGCTTGTCGAATTCAGGCTTGAGCTTGGCGGTGAAGCCCAGTTCCGTGGTGCAAACCGGGGTGAAATTCTTGGGATGGCTGAACAGCACAGCCCAGGAGCCTTCAATGTAATCGTGGAAATGGATCGGGCCTTCGCTGGAATCAGCGGTGAAATCGGGGGCGGTGTCGCCAATCAAAATGGACATGTTGCTCTTCCTTGCGGGGCCGTTGCCGACCCAGGTTTGCGTGACTGAAAGATAGGATTTCGCCGCGCCGCTTAGAAGCGGCACGAAGCGGAATGTTTTTATGTTGTAGCGTGCTTAAACGCCAAGCCGTTCCAAGGGCTTGGCCCAAGGCAGCATAGGGGCGATAACCACGCTACTGGGCGGCCGGACGGGCGGGTGCGCCATTGGTCCAGACGACCTGCTCGGTGGCGAGTGGAATGACCGACAGGCTCATCTTGCCACTGCCCTGCTGGATTTCGCGGGCATGGGCGAGATAGATCAGCGAATTGTTGGCCGCATCATAGACGCGGGTGACGCGCAGCGACTTCCAGACCAGCGAGCGGCCTTCCTTGAAGATCTCCTCGCCGCCGCTCTTGGTGGCAATATCGCCGATGGTGATGGGGCCGGTGACTGAGCAATCGAGCGCGGAATAGGAGGGATCCTCGAACCAGTTACCCTGGCTGACACGATCAATGAAAGAGCGGTTGAAATAGGCCAGATGGCAGACAACGCCCTCGACCTCGGGATCGGCCAGCGCGTCGATGGCAATGTCATTGCCGGTCCAGTCGACCCCGACGCTGCCAACCTCGCGGCTATCGCCACAGGCGGCAAGTGTGACGGCAAGCGTGGCGGTCAGGGCGATGGCGGCAAGACGGTTCATGAGCAGGCTCCCCAGTAGGTGGTGCACAGATGGTCCGCGGAAACGGTCCGCGCAAGGGTCAGTTCCGCTTTTGGCGCAGATGGCGCTCAAGAAGGCGGACCAGCAACGACAGCGAAATGGTCAGCGTGAGATAGAGCAGTGCCACCACGTTATAGGTCTCGAAGAACTTGAAGGTTCCCGATGAGTAAACCTTGCCCAGCTGGGTGATGTCCTGCACGCCCAGGGCCGAGACCAGCGCGCTGTCCTTGATCATGGAGACAAAGTCATTGGCCAGCGGCGGCAGAATAGTGCGCAGGGCCTGGGGCGCGGTGATCAGGCGAAAGCACTTCCAGCGGCTCAGACCGAGCGAACGGGCCGCCTCAAGCTGGCCGCGATCAACGGATTCGATGCCGGCGCGAAATATCTCGGCGATGAAGGCGGAATAGCAGACACTCAGCGCCACAATGGCGCGCCAGGCGAAGTCGAACTGGCGGATGGTGATGGCGGCATCGAAGGGCTGCAGCAGCCAGTTGAGCGCGGCGACCATGCCGGGGGCGCCGACAAAGGCAACATAAAACAGGAAGACCAGCACGGGAATGCCGCGAATGATCTCGACATAGAAGCTGGCCAGTTCGCGCAGGATGCGATTGTCGGAGGTGCGGCCCAGCGCCACCAGCAGGCCAAGCAGCGTGGCGGCGGTAAAGGCAACGCCGGTGACCCAGAGTGTGGTCACCAGACCACCCGAGACGGCGTTGAAGATCTGGGCATAGCCGGCATCGTTGGCGATGCCCCAATAACCCAGCACGAAGAGCAACAGGATGGCCATGAGCCACCATGGCGTGCGGGAAAAGATCGACGGCTTGCGCGGGATATAGGTCATGAACGCCATTGGTTCGGGTAGAAATTGCGTCTGGCCATCACCCGTTGCCAACCTCCCCCATCAAGGGGGAGGTACCGTTTGGGGGGCTGAATCGGTCAGGCGAGGCGAGCGCAGGCCCCCTTGCCCTGCCCAGGGCGCCGCCCTCTCCCGAGGGCGAGGCGAGAGAGCTATTGCGCAGAATTATATTCGAAGAACCATTTCTGCTTCAGGGCGTCGATGGTGCCATCAGACTTGATCTGGGCCAGAGCGGCATTGATGGGCTCAACCAGATCGGAACCCGGTGTCAGGATAAAGCCGAAATCCTCGGTGCCCAGCGGGGTGCCGACGACTTTGAAGGCCCCGGGATTGGCGCCGATATAACCATTGGCCGAGGTCTGATCCATCAGCACGGTGTCAACATCGCCCGCCTGCAGCGCCTGCACGGACGCACCGAAAGTCTCGAACAGCTTGATGCGCGGATTGGCTTCATCGCCATCAAGGACATTATAGACCGCGACATAGAAATTGGTGGTGCCTGCCTGGGCGCCAACCAGGAAATCGGCATTGGCGGCAAAGCTCTCGGCGCCCTCAAAGCGGGTTTCGTCAGCACGCACCAGCATGAGCTGCTGGCTGGTCAGATAGCTGTCGGAGAAATCGATCTGTTCCTTGCGCTCGTCATTGATGGTGATGCCATCCATGCCCACTTCGAACTGGCCATCGCGCACGGCCTGGATCATCACGTCCCAGCTGGCGAGTTCCCAGGTCACCTTGGCATTGAGGCGGCTGGCAATCTCGTTGAACAGGTCATATTCAAAGCCAATACCTTCGCCCGTTGCCGGATCAGCGAAATTGAGCGGCACATAGGCGTTTTCGGTGACAGCGACGATCTCGCGACCGTCCAGATCGGGCAGGTCCTGGGCTGCGGCAGCGCTCAGGCCCAATGTGAGGGTCGCCGCGGCGGCGGCAAGAAGCTTGGTGAAGGATGGCATGAGGCGGCAGTCTCCCGAAATTGGCTTTGCCGGGAGACTAAACCAGCCCATCACGGATTGGAAATGGGCTTTATGCCTCGTCGAGAACTTCGGCGCCCGGGCCGTTCTTCTTGACTGACTCAATGGCGTTCACGGCACTGGCCTTGGCCTTGTAGGTTTCCGAACGGACCATGGTTTCGCCATTGGAGGCGACGAAGCGGACAAAGAACTGGCCATCCTTGGAGCCGGCGATCTCGAAGCGATAGCCCGAACCGGTTTCGTCCTTGGTCAGATCGACCGTGGCGGCGTCGGGGGCGTTTTTCTTGAGCGATTCAATAGCGGACTTGGCGCTGGCCTTGGCCTTGTAGTTCTCGGACCACACAATGGACTCGGCATTGTAGACAAAGGCGAACTTGAACTGTTCGTTGGCAGCTGCGGTGATCTTGAATTTGTGCGCCATGACGCTGGGCCTCCACTCTAGCAACGACCGGCAGTGGCCGCTTTGTTCGCCAAGACTAGCCAGACTCCGAAGAATTGGAAGTGCTTAGTTTGGTGCCGTCGATATGGCCGAGATCACGATCGGGGTCGATGCGGTCGCGCACCATCTGCTTGAGCGTCTTGACGTCGGGGAAGCCACCATCGCGCTTGCGCTCCCAGAGCAGCTCACCATCAAGCCTGATCTCGAAGACGCCGCCCGTGCCGGGGACCAGGGTAACCGCGCCCATTTCGAGGCTGAAGGTGGACAGCACTTCCTGGGCCATCCAGGCCGAGCGCAGCAACCAGCTGCACTGGGTGCAGTAGGTAATCGACAGATGCGGGCTGACGGACGTGCCGGGAGCGACCGGTGCTGGGGAGGCTGACATGACCATCCTGAGTAAAACGGCGCTGCGCTAGAGGCGGCGCTCAATGGCGTGGATCAGAACATCTGGCGTGGTATCGGGCACGGCCCGCTGGGCCACAAGGCCATCGCGCCCAATCAGGAACTTAGCGAAGTTCCATTCGATATCGCCGGGATGATCTGCCTTGAGCCAGGTATAGAACGGGCTTTCATTCGGGCCGTTGACATCAATCTTGGCGAACATGGGAAAGGTCACCGCGTAATTGATGGCGCAGAAGGCGGCTATCTCGGTAGCGCTGCCCGGTTCCTGACCGCCGAACTGATTGGATGGAAAGCCCAGAATGACCAGACCGCGCGCGCCATAGGTGCGATAGAGCGCCTCGAGCCCCTCAAACTGGGGGGTGAGGCCGCAGCGCGAGGCGGTATTGACCACCAGTACCAGCTTGCCGGCATAGGCCGACAGGGGCTGGGGCGATCCATCAAGCCTGGGCAGGGTGAAATCAGACAGCGTCGTGGCGGAAGTGTTGCTCATGACACCGATGATAGCTGATCACCAGCGGCGTGGTGGTAACATTTTTCAGCAGGCGCCCAGAGGGTTGGGGCCTACTGCTCGGAAACCGCGTCAGCAGGGACGCGCAGGTCGGCTTCGCTGACAATGCGCTGAAAGGCTTCAAGCTGGGACTGCACCTTGTACTGCACCATATGCCCCTCATAGGGGAGCAGGGCAACGATCTCGCAGGCGGCGGCCTTACGGGCGCTGCTGCCGTGCAGGGGAAGCAATTCAAGGGTTTGGCCGACGGAGTATTTGTGCATGAAATCAGTTCCGCAAAGAGATTACGGGCCGCCGTATCAAAACGGCGACCCGCAAGACTGGTTTAGAGAACGGCGATATTGGTTGCGCTAGCGCGACCGTCGCGGCCCTTTTCGATCTCGAACGAGACCTTCTGGCCTTCGTTGAGGCTGGACAGGCCAGCGCGTTCAACTGCCGAGATGTGAACGAAAGTGTCTTCGCCGCCTTCGTCAGGCTGGATGAAACCAAAACCCTTGGTGGCGTTGAAGAATTTGACTGTGCCGTTGGTGGCCATGAGCGTGAGATCCGAATTCGCCCGTGCTTCAGAGAACGGGCATTTCCCCGTAGCAACATGCATGCGGGGGCAGAAACGTTGACAAGGTTCTGGGGATCACCAGCGCCCCGGGAACACCGGTAGCTTGGGCAAGCCTTGAAAGGCTGAAAACGTGGGATGTGCTTTAGCACTGCGGGGGTGGAGAGGCAAGGAAAGCCGGGGCATGGGGGCGACAGACGCCGGGCGATGAGTGCGATGGGTAATTGAGTGCGCGACAGGCCTGGATTGTATCAAATCGATTCAGCCCGTGTTCACCCTTGGCGCAGGCAATCCGCCAGAATCGATGCGTTGTAAGGAGTTGGCAAGGCCGGACACCCATGGTCGCGGCACTAACTCCGAGGGAACCACCATGCGTTTTGTTGTTGTACTGCTCGCCTTGCTGTTGAGTACGCCCGTCTGGGCGGCAGACTGGACCGTACAGCGTGTGCGCGGCGAGGTGACCCAGAAGATCGGGATGAGCTGGGTGGCGGTGTCGCGCGGCGACGTGATTGCCGATAACCGCTATCTCAAGACCGGCAGCGACGGCCGGGCCGGACTGGCCCGTGGCCGCGAAACCATTGAGCTTGAGGGCAATACCCAGATCCGCATCAAGGATGCGGGGGCCGAACTGATGACCACGGTGCTGCAGGATTTCGGCACGGTGTCGATCGAGGCCGAGCGGCGCAATGTGCAGCACTTCTCGGTGCAGACGAAATATCTGGCCGCGGTGGTCAAGGGCACGCGCTTTACTGTGCGCGCCGATGCCCAAAGCGCCAGCGTGACCGTGTCGCGCGGCGTGGTGCAGGTGCAGGATTCCAAGCGCGATCTGGTCACCGATATCCTCCCTGGCCAGAGCGCCAGTGTGACCAGTTCGGTGCCGCTGATCGTTGAGGGCCCCGGCGCCAGCAATGTGTTCACCTTCAAGGGTGTTGAAGTCGAGCCGGGCACAACAACCCCCAAGGCCCAGGCCGCTGCCGCCCAGAGCAAACAGAGCGGCCGCGCCTTTGGTGAAGCCGTTTCGGCTGCCGCCAAGAGCGGCTCAGCTGCCGCATCCTCGGCGGCCAATAGCGCCGCTAGCAGTGCCGGCAGTGTCGGCGCCGCCACCAGTTCCGCTGCCCAGGGCGCGGCAGACGCGGCCAAGGCCAGTGGCGCCAATGTGGGTCAGGCCGTCTCAAGCGCGGTCAAGCAGACTGTGTCGAACACCCGCGAGACCGCCAAGGGCGTCAGCGAAACCGTGACCGAAACGGTCAAGGATACCGTATCGGCAACCTCTGGCGCAGTGGGCAAGACGCTGGGTGGCCTGTTGCGCTAGGCAAAAACACGCGGACAGTCCATTCGCATTTGGCCCGATGGGATGCTGCAGGATGCGTTGTCGCGCGCGGTAGGTCTACGTCTTTACAAGCGACTGTTGAGACTTGCGACTTCGCGGCGCCCGTTCCATGACTATGGTGATCAGCGGGGGCGGGCTACATGAGTTTCGGCGTTTTTATCCATCGCGCAGACTCGATCTACGATGACACCCCCGCTGAACGATATCAGTTCCCTAAACCGTATTTTGAACGCGCGTCGGCCTGTGTGGGTGACTGGATCGTCTATTATGAGCCGGTCAAGGTGCGCGGCTCGAAGGGCTATTATGCCATTGCGCGGGTGGCGCAGATCGTGCCTGACCCCACTGCGCCTAGCATGTTTCTGGCGCTGATCGAGCCGGGGAGTTATCTCGAATTTCCCAATCCGGTGCCGTTCGACGATGGCAGTGGTGTTGTCGAAACCGGCGTTTTGAATGAGCAGGGTCGTATCTCGGGCCGAGCTCAAGCGGCGGTTCGGCCGATTTCGCCACAGGATTTTGACCGCATTCTGGAGCGCGGTCTGGCTGAAGACCATGTGCTGCTACCGCGCGTGGATGAGCCGTCCCCGACGGTTAAGACGCCCAATGAGTTGGGCGAGTTTGGGCAACCGCCTTTCATTTATGAGCAGGAACGCGAGCGCGTGGCGGCGATGACAACGCGGGTGGTGCGCGACCGGGTGTTTCGCCGGGTGGTGCTGCGCGCCTATGGCGAACGTTGCGCGGTGACCGGGCTCAAGCTGATCAATGGCGGCGGGCGGGCCGAGGTGGCTGCGGCACATATTCGGCCGGTGGAGCACAATGGGCCCGACATCATCAATAATGGTGTGGCGCTCTCGGGCACGGCGCACTGGATGTTTGATCGCGGGATGATCGGGTTCACCGATGACCTGGACATCATCGTGTCGCGGCAGGTGAATGACCGCGATGGGGTGGAGAGCGTGATCAACAAGACGGGCAGGCTGATCGGGCCGCTGCTGGCGCGGGATCGGCCGCATCCGGCGTTTTTGAGCTGGCACCGCGAGAACTGTTTTAAGGCGTAGGCGCCCCTCACCCGGCGCTGTGCGCCGACCTCTCCCCGGAGGGGCGAGGTTGTGGCCGTTCCGCGATCCTATGTGTGAAACATCTCAGGATGGATCCCGGCTCGAGGCCGGGATGACATCGGGGGTGGGGCGAGATTGGGGGACAGCTCCGCCGGAGGCCCCCACCTAGCCTCCCCCTGAAGGGGGAGGGATGGCCATGAGGGTGGGACACGGTAGTACCAGAATTGCCGGACCGCGCCTCCCCCTGAAGGGGGAGGTTGGAAGGGGTGTTTTGGACGTAGTAGATCCGTATCGTCACCCTCGGGTCTAACCCGAGGAGTCTTTACTTACTCGCCGTTTCGGCCAGTACAGTTGCCCTCGGCTCAAGGCCGAGGGAGACGAGCGGTGGGTTTGCGCGGTGCACCATTCTGAGCCGTTTGCCGAAGCCTATTCGTCGCCCATCTTGAGCGCCTTGATGAAGGCTTCCTGCGGGATTTCGACATTGCCGTATTGGCGCATCTTGGCTTTGCCCTTTTTCTGCTTTTCGAGCAGCTTGCGCTTGCGCGTGGCGTCGCCGCCATAGCATTTGGCCGTCACGTCCTTGCGCATGGCGCGGACGGTTTCGCGGGCGATGATCTTGCCGCCAATGGCCGCCTGGATCGGAATGACGAACAGATGCGGCGGGATCAGCTCCTTGAGCTTTTCGCACATGATGCGACCGCGGGTTTCGGCCACCGAACGGTGCACCAGCATGCTGAGCGCATCGACCGGCTCGGCATTGACCAGCACGGATAGCTTGACCAGATCGCCGGCGCGATGATCGGCCAGGGTGTAATCGAAGCTGGCATAGCCCTTGGAAATCGACTTCAACCGATCATAGAAATCGAACACGACTTCGTTGAGCGGCAGATCATATTCGACCAGCGCGCGGCTGCCGACATAGCTGAGATTGCGCTGAATGCCGCGGCGATCCTGGCACAGCTTGAGGATGGAGCCGAGGTATTCGTCCGGGGTCAGAATGGTCGCCTTGATCCAGGGCTCGCGGATCTCCTCGATCTTCATCACATCGGGCAGATCGGCCGGATTGTGCAGATGGATGGTTGAGCCATCGGTCATGGCGATCTCGTAGACCACCGACGGGGCCGTGGCGATCAGATCGAGATTGAACTCGCGGCTGAGGCGCTCCTGGATGATTTCGAGATGCAGCAGGCCCAGAAAGCCGCAGCGGAAGCCAAAGCCCAGCGCGGCCGAGGTTTCCATTTCATAGGAGAAGCTGGCGTCGTTGAGCCGCAGCTTGCCCATGGCGGCGCGCAGCTCATCAAAATCGGAGGCATCGACCGGGAACAGGCCGCAGAACACCACGGGCTGGGCCGGACGGAAATCGGGCAGCGCCTTGGCGGTGGGCTTCTTGTCGTCGGTGATGGTGTCGCCGACATTGGTATCGGCCACTTCCTTGATCGAGGCGGTGAAAAAGCCCAGCTCGCCGGGGCCCAGCGAGGGCACTTCAACCAGCTTGGGAGTGAACACGCCGACGCGATCAAGCTCATAGGTGGCCTTGGAGGCCATCATGCGGATCTTCTGGCCCTTCTTGACCGTGCCATCGATGACGCGGATCAGCACGACCACGCCCAGATAGGTATCGTACCAGCTATCGACCAGCAGCGCCTTGAGCGGGGCATCGGCCTCGCCCTTGGGGGCGGGCAGACGATGCACGATGGCTTCGAGCACGGTATCGATGCCGATGCCGGTCTTGGCCGAAATTTCCAGCGCTTCGGAGGCATCGATGCCGATGACATCCTCGATCTGCTGCTTGACGCGCGGAATATCGGCGGCGGGCAGATCGACCTTGTTGAGGACGGGCACGATCTCATGATTGGCATCGAGCGCGTGATAGACATTGGCCAGGGTCTGCGCCTCGACGCCCTGGGAGGCGTCAACCACCAGCAGGGAACCCTCAACGGCGGCCATGGAGCGGGAAACCTCATAGGCGAAGTCGACATGGCCGGGGGTGTCGATCAGGTTGAGGATATAATCCTCGCCATTGAGCGCGGTGTATTTCAGGCGCACGGTCTGCGCCTTGATGGTGATGCCGCGTTCACGCTCGATATCCATCGAGTCGAGCACCTGCGCCTTCATCTCGCGCAGGTCCAATCCCCCCGTGAGCTGAATCAGCCGATCGGCCAGGGTGGATTTGCCATGGTCGATATGGGCGACGATGGAGAAATTGCGAATGTGGGAAAGCGGCGTTGTCATGGCAGCGCTGATAGCAGATGCCAAAGGGCGCGCAAAGATGGTTTAGTGGGGGTTAATGGCAGAGTTTGGCCGCGACAGCGCCCAAGAGTAACCCGAAGCGCTGTCCGGGAAGACGAGATCAGCGCGTGGCGAAGAGATCGGGATATGTCTGGCGGACGTATTGGCCGAACTCAACGGCTCCTTCCCAGCTCATGTGATGTTCATCAGCAACCAGCAATTGCTTTCCGTCCCGCGTGTAGTCGGTACAGGTGTCGTGGGGGCAAACATATGCGTATCGGTCTATAAAGATGGCCCCGGAATCCTCGGCTGCTTTCCTTAGCGGGGCGTCGAAAACAAAAAGCGATGTATCTCGAAATTTTGAAAGATCAGGTAGCGGGTCTGAAATACTTGCTTCTCGTCGATAGATATCAGGCGCAGGACGGAGATACTCTATAGCCGCCCCGGTGACTAATGTCGGAAACCCCTTCGCGCGGAGCTCTTGGACATAGGCTGCTAGCAACGGCGCGCGGCCAGCTTTCATTCTAACCTGGACGATAATAAAATCAACTTTGGACAGTATTTCTAGCGCTTGCTCTTGGGCAGCATTCACAGCTGAACAATCCTTAGTGCGTTGTTCAGCGAAGGGTGCGCACCCCTGTGATCGCATCATTAGGTAATTATTCTCGGGAAAAGCGGTCGCAAACGCGTTGTACGCGTCTTCGGCGTGGGAATCACCAATGATTAGAACGTTGGTCCTACGCGGTGAGAAGAAACCACAGAGCTCACCGGCTGTGCCACACTTCATTGATTTCAATAGTGTTCCGCGTGCTGGCTTGATGGTCTCCAGTGCGCTGCTCGCAATCATGTTGCTCTCCTGCCCATAGGCTGGGGTTGCGCCCAGCAGACCCATGGGGATGGAGAGTATATCGCGCGTAGTGGCTGCAAATTCATCGGCGTTTTCCCGTGCTGCCCACTGGATGGAAGCTGGCAGAACGACGAGCAGGGCGAGAAGGGCACATGTCAGACCAAAGGCGGGGGCCGACAGGCGCCTGGGGCCTGCTGGTTTGCGGAAGGGTGTCTCGACATAGCGATACATGAGTGCTGCCAGCAGCAGCGTCAGGGCGACAAGGGCGAGCTGTTCCATGAAACTGGGTTCCCTGAAGAAGTAAGCGTCGAAGAAGACCGCGAGTGGCCAGTGAATGAGGTAAACGGAATAGCTGATCAGACCGATATTGACGCTGACAGGATTGCGCAGCACCAGGCCCAACAGGGGTGCCCGCCCGCCCAGGATGGCCAGCGCCGTGCCCATGCAGGGTACGAGCGCGGACACGCCCGGAAAGAGCGTCTGCTCAGTGTAAGCGAAAACAGCATAGCCAATTAGCAACAGACCGAACAACAAACACAGCTCAAGCAAGACACGGCGCTGCTCAACATAGCGCTCAACCCACAAGACACCCGCACCGATCGCAAATTCGACGATGCGGAAAGGGGTAAGATAGAAGGCCGTGCTGATATTGGTCCGCATGGCGTATTCGGCACCAGCCAAGCTCAAAACGCCAGCGGCGATCAATGCCAACAGCACGCCGTTTCGTCCAAACCGAGTGACCAACAAGAGCAGTGCGGCGGGCCAGACCATGTAGAACTGCTCTTCCACACTGAGCGACCAGGTGTGTAGCAAGGGCTTGGTCAACGCCTCGGTGTCGAAATATCCCGACTGCGTCCAAAAGAAGATATTTGACAGCGAGGTGACCGCGAAGATCGCCGATCCCGCGGCTTGCGTCAGGTATTCAGGGAAGAGCAGAAACTGCGCAGCCAACATGCTGGCTACAACAGTGACAAACATCGCGGGGAACAGGCGCCGGGCGCGCCGCTCGTAAAATCGGGCGAACGAGAAACTACCCTGCTCAATCTCATGGAGAACCAAGCGGGTTATCAGATAGCCACTGATGACAAAAAACACGTCAACACCAACAAATCCGCCGCCAAACCACGCCATTCCTATATGATAGAAAACGACCGGCAGTACGGCGATGGTGCGCAGTCCGTCAATATCGGACCTATATGCAAGTTTTGCCACAACGCCCACCGCTCTACTTCGCCCCCGAAAGCCACAATACTGTAGAGCGATAAGGCAAACCCGGCAATCAGATAGAGCGGCGTTAGTTAAGGTCTAAAACACATCAGCAACGCCAATTGGCGCCTGGACGGGTCCGGCACAGACCGTGTGTTGCGGTGCAGCCGGGATAGCCGGGAGCCGGTGCCGTGGTGCCACATATTGAGCAACGATGGGGTGGTTTGGGGCGTTGGGCGGGATGGATGTGATCAAAAGCCTGTTTGTTGTGCTGTTGCTGAGCGTGGCCACACCTGCCCTGGGGCAGGACTGGCTGGATGGGTTGCAGGAGCTGGCCAATGAGCTGACAGCGCCGGCGCAGGATACGCGCTCGCCACCACCGGCAGGGCCCAATCCGCCGGAGCGGCCGGTGGTTGAGAGGCCGAAGGTGGCGCCGGTGTTGCCGCCTGTGCCCCTGCCCCGGCCTGATTTTGATGGGGCGACGGACGCTGAGGAAACGCCGCCGGCAGATGATGCAGAGCCCATGGGCGAAGAGGGTGTAGCACCGGAGTCGGAACCGGCGCGGGTCTATCAGGGGGCGTGCCCGGCGGTGTTGCAGGGTTTTGTCGACGCCACGATGGGCGGTCCGATCGAAGAGGGCGCCTGCAGCATCCAATCGCCGCTGGTGGTGACGGCGGTGCTCAGCCGGGGGCGGATGGTGCCGTTATCGAGCCCGGTGACGACCAGTTGCGCCATGGCAAGCGCCCTGCCCGGCTGGGTGGCGCAGGTGGATGGCTATGCCAGCGCGATGCTGGACAGCGCACTGGCGCAGATCAACACCGGGCCGGGCTATATGTGCCGGCTGCGCAATAATGGCGAGACCGGATTTGTGTCCGAGCATGGCTTTGCCAATGCGCTTGATATCAGTGGCTTCACGCTGGCGGATGGGCGGACCATTGCCGTCAAGACCGATTGGCTACCCGGCAATGCGCCGCAAGGGCGGATGCTGCGGCTGGCCCATGATGCGGCGTGCGGGGCGTTCACCACCGTGCTGGGGCCGGAGGCGAATGCGGATCATGATGACCATCTGCATCTTGATCTTGGATGCCACGGTCAGAGCTGCACGGCGCTGATCTGCGAATAGGCTCAGGCGCCGGGCAGGCCGTCAAATTGCGGCAGGTCATCGAGAATATCGTACCAGGGCGCCTTGGAGCCGACGCAGATATGCATTTGCGGGCGCATGGTGGGCGTGTCGTGCAGCGTGCCCATGGGCAGGTGGATGCGGTTATTGTCCGGCTCGGCAATCCGCGAATAGAGCAGGCTGCCGCAGGCGACGCAGTGCACATCATGGGTGCTGTCGGGATCACCATCGATAAAGACGGCGTCGGCACCCTGGGTGAGGCGGAAATCCTGGGGCAGCAAGGCCGCTATGGCGCGAAAGGCGCTACCGCTGGCGGCGCGGCAGCGCGAACAGTGGCAATTGAGGGCGTAGAGAAAACTGTCGCGCGCCTGGTAGCGCACGGCGCCGCAGCGACAGCCGCCGTGCAGAAGCCTTGCCTGGGTATGTGGATCAGACTGCGCCATCGATGCCCCTTCCCTCAAAGCGGACGATAGGCAGGGCGCTGCGCGGCGGCAAGAGTGGGCATGCCCGCCGCGCCGCTGGGATGCTGCCTATTGGGCGGGCGCTGCGGCAGCCGAAGCCTGGGCATAGATAGCGGTAACCGCGTCAACGCTGGCGCGATCAGCGCTGCCTTCGGCGCAATCGGGATCGGTGGACTGCACTTCGGCCAGGACCTTGGCATAGGCTTCGCCCGCCTTGACGGCATCGAGCCCCACGCTGGCTTCAAGCCGGGTGCGATCGCCAGCCATGCCCGATTTGATATCATCGGGGATGGGCAGCGCGCAGATCTCGATCACGGCCAGGGTTGCGTAAAAGCCGGTGAGCAGATTGGTTTGTTTGGAAGCGTTGGGGAAAGTGGCAGCCGGATCGACCACAATTGTCTGAGCGGCAGGGGCGGCATCAGTGGTGGTCGGCGCGGCAGCTTCAGGCACTGCCGGGGCGGCGTCCTGCGCAATGGCGGGTTGGAGGCCAAGGGCAAGGACGGTTAGCACGGCGAGAGTTTTATACATCGGGGCACCTCGGAGGAGTTATTGTCCCCCTTGAACGTCCCGAATGTGGCTTCAGAACGACGTATGGTCCGAACGTGGGTGATGAACGGGCAGATCCGCCCAATCGCGCAGCGACAGATTGTCCATATCCCGGTTGGACCGGGGTGTGGGGCTGGTGCGCGCGACGAGGCGGCGCACAAACTTGGATAGTGTAGACATTTTGTGACCTCCTTTGGGTCTTGCGTTGCTAATGATGCAGCATATGGGCCCCATGGCGGCGCGTTACAATGGACAAGGTCGCAAGGCTGGTATAGAAAAACTATATGCAAAACCCCTTCCCCATCCCGCTTAACGCCTTGCGGGCTATCGAAATTGTGGCCCGCCGCGGCGCACTGGCGCCAGCGGCAGAGGAACTTGGGGTGACCATTGGGGCGGTGAGCCAGCATTTGCGCCGGGCCGAAGAACGTCTGGGCATGGAATTGTTCGAGCGCACGCCGAGCGGCCTGAAACCCCTGCCGCTGCTCAAGGCGGCGCTGCCGCAACTGACCGCAGGCTTTACCGAGCTGGCCGACGGGTTGGCGAGCCTGAAAGGAAGCGACGAAAGCGTGCTCAACCTGACAGTGGGGAGCGTGTTTGCCTCGCGCTGGCTGATCTGGCGGATCACCAAATTCAGCCAGACCCATCCCGATATCGAACTGCGACTGAATGTGACGAGCAATATGGTGGATCTGAGCCGACCTGATGTCGATTGCGGCATTCGCTTCGGGCATGGGCGCTGGCCGGGGGTGAGCGCCGAACTGGTGGGCGGCACCGCCTATCAGCCCGTGTGTGCGCCGCCGGTGGCCGAACGGCTGAGCGGGCTGGGTGATCTGGCGCGCGTGCCGGTCATTCAGGACCAGACGACGCAGCTGAGCTGGGACGCCTGGCGCAATGCCGTGGGGCTGGACCCCAAAATCAAATTGACCGGACCGACCTATTCGGACGCCTCGCTGGCGTTTGATGCGGCGATTTCCGAACAGGGTGTGCTGATGGCCGCGGATATGATGAGCGCCGATGCGGTGAGCGACGGGCGGCTGGTGCGCCCGTTCAACCAGACCGTGGAAGGCCCGCAAGGCTATTGGCTGGTGGTGGCCAAGGGACGGCGCGAAAGCCGCAAGCTGCGCGCCCTGCGCAGCTGGCTGGCGACCGAAGTGCCGGCCAGCGTGAATGGCTATCTCAATCAGGGGGCTGCCCATGGCCGATAGTTACCGGGCCTGGCTGCGCGGCGTGATCAAATGGCAGGAGATTGCGGTGATCGACCTGCGCGACGATGACGGCACCGGCAAGAAGCTGCAAAGCTGCGGGCTGAAAACACTGGGCGAAATCGACAAGATGGAAGGCCCCAAACTGCTTGAGATCGAGGGCATGGGGATCGGCGTGATCAAGCGGGTGCGCGCCATCATCAAGCGCTGCAAGGCGACGGAGCGGCGGCGGCGGCCGACGAGTGTGAGCTATGTCAGGACGGAGCGGGAGTTTCCGGAGTGAGAGGGGGAGTTGGGGGGCCCAGCTAGCCTTGTACAGGCTGCACCATATACCGGATAAATGACATCCCTATGGACGCAAGCAGCACGGCTTCATCGAGCGGAGCTTCGTGAACTTCCTCGAAATGCGCCCCGTGACGATACGGATGCGCTGCCTTCACCCACTTATTAAAAGTGTCGAGCACCCGGCTGATCTTGTCTTCACCGTTAGGAACTCCTTCGTAGCGAATTGCGAGCTTGGGCCTGAGAAGTTTCTCCACCACTTGCTCGTTCAGGCGGTTCGCATTTGAGTCTGAGACCAAAATGAGGAATACGCTCTCTGCCGCCTCGAAGACTCCCCTGATGAGGGCCTTGCCGCTAATATTACCAGCAGTCAGCCCCTGTAGGCCATCCTCAAGCGCCTGTCGGGCACCAGTGAATCGGGCCGCGCCAAGTCCTTCCAACGTCGCTTCAGTGCTGCGAGAGAACTCTTCATCTACGAGATAATGGACACCGCAGGCGTCGTCTATTCGATAATGAAGGCCCTCCTGTTGGAAGATCTCGCGCATCTCTTCCAGAAATTTTGCGTCTCGTTTGTAGGGGCGTAGCAGGCGATACGTCAGGGTAATTCCGCCGAGGAAATCTCTGATCTCACACTTCGTCCAGAATCTTTCGTGGTCATAGCCGTATGACCCATATGGATATTCAGCGCCCAAGGCACGTTTCACTGCCTGCACAAAGTCAACCCCAACAGCGTCCCGATAATCTGAGAAGGCGGAGTACGCTCTTCGGCGTGCACGCGGGCTGTCTGAGAGTTTCACCTCAGGTCGTAGGTAGTTACGGCTAAAGAGCTCGCCGATTTTCGGCCCCTCATTCATTAGTCACCACCTGCGTTTCGGCAGAATGCCCATCGTGCTCCTTGAGCCCGTAAGATGCATTCAGTCCGAGTTGGTAGCAATGGGCTCAATGACCTTTCCTACGTCTCCACAAAGAGGCATGGTCGGTTAGCGGGCTCGGAGGGTTCGACTTGTTGGCACGACAGCCTGACCATTAGATCTTTGCGGATCATAAATGCGTGGCGACGAAGTGCGTGGCGTCACACCGTCACCCCCTCCCGGCCTCCCCCATCAAGGGGGAGGTGAAGCGCTGTGGACGTGCGGGTTTTGCAGTCTTCCAGTCGCCACCCGCCTCGCCCAGGTCGCCCTGGGGTAACATCATGACTGGTGCACTATCTTCGCGCACCCACTGACCGGCACCTCCCCCTTGATGGGGGAGGCTGGGAGGGGGTGAAAGGCGGGTACCGACCTTGTGGATTTACCCCCCTTCCTGCTCGACGAACGGGCTTGGCAAGCTCACTCCTGTGCCGCGCCCTTCCGCGCAAGGAGAAGGTGGGGCAAGCGGGTGGGATGCACCTGAAACACCCCCACCTAACCTCCCCCTGAAGGGGGAGGGATGACCCGGTGGGTGGGGCGGGATTTGAGGGCTGCGGGGGAGCCGGTGATGGCTGGTCACAGCGTCCCGGCTTGCCATTCGAGCGCAGCTCTCATGGCGTTCTTACCTGAAATCGCTCCACTGGAGCTATAACACCCCCTCCCGGCCTCCCCCAACAAGGGGGAGGTGGGGCGTTGTGGACGTGGCGGGTTTTGTGCCGCAGTCTTCCAGTCGTCACCCTCTCGCTTGACCCGAGGAGGTTGAACTCAACTCAGTTTCAGCAAGTACAGAGCCCTCGGGTCAGGCCCGAGGGTGACGCGCTGTGGTTGGGGAGATGGTCCAAGCCCGCATGCGCGCTAGAGATGCCGGGCCGGCGACGAAACGGTGGGCCGCGCTTAGTAGTTGGCGCCGCCGGCGATTTCGCGCAGCTCCAGCACAATGTCGGTCAGGCCGTGATCGAGGTGCAATTGCAGGAACGTTTTGGCCAGTGTCGTGGCACCGGCCATGTCGGCGGCCTCGAAAACGGCATAGCCGCCAATGACCTCCTTGGCTTCGGCGAACGGGCCGTCGGTGACGGCGATCTCGCCGGTATGACCCTTTAGACGTCTGCCCTGATCTGCGGGCGTAAGGCCGCCAGTGGAGACCAGGGCGCCGCTGGCGAGGTTCTGCTCCATCCATGGGCCCATGGCGTCCATCAGTGACTGCGGAACGTCTTCGGGCTTGAGGTCGGCGGGCGGGATGATGCTCAAAAAGTAACGCATGCAAAATTCTCCATTTGGCGGGATGAAACAAGGTCTCGCACCCCCACGACGATCAAGTCTGCGCCAATTCGACAAGGGATGCGGATGTTTTCTGGCAAAGCCCCTCGGCAGAGGCAGGTCACCCCCACCTAGCCTCCCCCTAAAGGGGGAGGAACAGCGCGGTGGATGGGGCGGTATCCAAGCGGCGCGGCGGCGCTGGCGAATGCGGGTGGAGCCCCATACGATCTAACCTGAAGCGGCACAGGCATCTCAGGATGCCCCCGGGTCAAGCCCGGGGTAACACCGTGTTTGGGGGCATCGCCTGGCGCTAGAGGTGATTTGCGAAGAAGGCCAGCATGGCGGCGCGGGAGGTTGGGGTTTCGCGGTGGCCGATGCCGGGTTCGCTGAGCAGCTGCAGATTGTCGGGGGCGGCGGCATAGGCGGGTTCGAGGTCGGCCCAGGCGCGGGCGACAGCCAGCGGCGGCGTGAGGTGATCGGCCTGTCCGATACAGACCAGTTGTGGGCGCGGGGCGATCAGCGCGGCGATGGGGCCAGCGTCGGTTTCCGCCAGCAGGCCGGGGACCATCATATAGATGCCGTGGCCATCATGGGCGCCCAGCTCGATCATGGTGGCCTGATCGGCAAAGCAGCACAGATGGGCCACTGCCTTGAGGCGGGTGTCCATGGCGGCGAGCCAATAGCTCAGGGTTGAGCCCATGGAGATGCCGAAGGCGCCGATGCGGTCAGGGTCAACGTCATTGCGGCCCGCGAGATAGGTCAGCGCGGCGGCGTGATCGCTCAGCATCTGGCCGAACAGGGATTTACCCATCCAGAGCAGCGCCTTGGCGGCAGCGGATTCGCTGGTGTGCGATCGGTCGCCAAAGACGGGCATGTCGATGGCCAGGGTGACATAGCCGGCGCGGGCAAAGACCGGGCCGAGGGGATCGACCAGATAGTCGCGGCCATCGAGCAGTTCGGCGGCACCAATGGCGTAACCACCGCCATGGGAGTGGCCATAGAGAATGGCCGGCAGGCGGCCAGCGGGATTGAGCGGCCGGGTCAGCAGGCCGCGCACCTCGGTGTCGCCGAGGCGCAGCACCATGGTTTCAACGGCGTAATCGGCATGGGTGGTGGTGGCGGCGGAGACAAGCTCCACCGCCGGTTCATCCAGACCGATCAACTCGATCAGGCGGGTCCTGCTGACAGCCATGGGGTTTAGCGCAGCCAGCCGGAGGGACGGGGATGGAGTTCCATCTGGCCGTCCTTGGTGGCGTCGTCGATGGCGGCGATTTCGTCAGCCGTCAGGCTCAGATTGTTGAGCACGCCCAGATTGTCCTTGAGCTGATCGAGATTGCGCACACCGATCAGGGCCGAGGTCATTTCGGGGCGGCGCAGCACCCAAGAGAGCGCCAGCTGCACCATGGTCTGGCCACGGGATTTGGCGATCTCGCCGAGCTTGTCGACAGCGGCCAGAACGCGCGGTTCGATATGGCTGGCGCGCAGGCTGCCATTGGGGTTTTCGCCACGGGTGCCGGACTTGTCGCCCTTATTGTACTTGCCCGAGAGCACGCCCTGGGCCAGCGGTGAGAAGGCAATGATGCCAATGCCCAGATCACCACAGGCGTCGATGGTGCGATCGTTTTCGATCCAGCGATTGATCATGGAATAGGAGGGCTGGTGGATGGTGGTGGCCACGCCCATTTCCTTGAGGATGCGATAGGCTTCGCGGGTCTCGGCTTCGGGATAGCTCGAAATGCCGACATAGAGTGCCTTGCCGCTGCGCACGGCATGGGCCAGCGCGCCCATGGTCTCTTCGAGCGGGGTGTTGGGATCGTAGCGGTGCGAATAGAAGATATCGACGTAATCGAGACCCATGCGCTTGAGCGACTGATCCAGGCTGGCCAGCAGGTATTTGCGACTGCCGAATTCGCCATAGGGGCCGGGCCACATGCCGTAGCCGGCCTTGGTGGAGACAATCATCTCATCGCGATAGGGACGGAAATCGCGGGCCATGACCTGACCGAACAGCTCTTCGGAGGAGCCGGGAGGGGGGCCGTAATTATTGGCGAGATCGAAATGGGTGATGCCCGCATCAAAGGCGTGACCGAGGATTTCCATGGCAGAGGGGTAGTCGCGGGTGCCACCGAAATTCTGCCACAGGCCCAGGCTGATCACCGGCAGCTGCAGGCCCGAGCGGCCCGAGTGGCGGTATTGCATGGTGTCATAGCGTGCCGTATCGGCCCGATAGGTCATGGTAAGCTCCGTGTCATGTTCTGATTTGGCCGCGCGCGCGGGCAATGGTATGAGCGGGCAAAGCAACCCGCCGAAAAGTCATATGACCTCTAATCTGCCCCAAGACGATCTGCCATACAAGGTGATGGCGATCTATAAATTTGCCGATCTGCCTGACGTCGAAGCCATCCAGCCGGCGCTGGCGCAATTGTGTGCCGGTGGCGAGATCAAGGGGACGCTGATCCTGGCGCCCGAGGGAATCAATGGCACGGTGGCGGGCACGCCGGCGGCAATCGATGCGCTGGCCGAATGGCTGTTTGAAACCGGCGCGTTCGGGGACCGGCTGGCGGGCGCCGAAGTGAAATATTCGGCCGCCAGCGAGATGCCGTTCTTGCGCATGAAAGTGCGGCTGAAGCCCGAAATCGTGACACTGCGGGCGCCCGAGGCCAATCCGGCCAAGACGGTGGGTACCTATGTCGAGCCCGCAGACTGGAACGGGCTGATCGAGCGCAATGATGTGGTGCTGGTCGATACGCGCAATGATTATGAGGTGGGGCTGGGCACGTTCAGCCGGGCGCTGGACCCCAAGACCCAGACCTTTACCGAGTTCAAGGACTATGTCGAAACCCATCTGGACCCGGCCCGGGACAAGAAGGTGGCGATGTTCTGCACCGGGGGCATCCGCTGCGAAAAGGCCTCGAGCTATCTGCTGAGAAGCGGCTTTGAAGAGGTGTTTCACCTCAAGGGCGGGATTTTGAAATATCTCGAAGTGGTACCCGAGGCCGAGAGCCGGTTTGCCGGCGAGTGCTTCGTGTTCGACGAGCGGGTGGCGGTGGGCCATGGGCTGGTCGAGGGCGATGCGACGCTATGCCGGGCCTGCCGGCATCCGCTGACCGCGGTCGACCGGGCCGACCCGGCCTATCATGAAGGGGTCAGTTGCCCCTATTGCGAGCATGACGAGGCCAAGCACGCGGCGGCGCAGGAGCGGCAAAAGCAGATGGAACTGGCCGAAAAGCGCGGCGGGGCTCATCTGGGTGACGGCGCGGCGGTGGCCGCAGCCGATGCGCGGGCGCGCAAGCGGGCCGAAGCTGAAGCGTCGCGGGCCCGCAATGCAGCAGCGGCGGCCAAGGCGGCGAAACGATGAGCCCGACGCACGGTATCGTGCTGGCCATTGATACGGCAGCACCGCGGCTGCAACTGGCGCTGTTGCTGGCCGATGGATCGGTGGATGTGTCGGTCGATGAAATGGCGACCGGACAGGCCGAGGCGATCTTTGGCCGCATTGCCCAATTGCTGGGCCGCAACGGGGTGGGCTATGCCGATCTGAGCCGGGTAGTGACCACGACCGGACCGGGCTCGTTTACCGGGCTGCGGATCGGGCTGAGCGCGGCGCGGGGGATCGGGCTGGCCCGCACTATTCCGGTGATCGGGGTGCCGAGCCTGTTGGCGCTGTCGCTGAGCGTGGCAGGGCCATCGACAGTGCTGCTCGATGCGCGGCGCGGTGAGGCGTATTTTCAGATTTTTGCCGGGGCGGGCGTGGCGCTGACGCCGCCCGATCTGGTGGCCATGGTGCTGGCGCAGGCGGCCATTCCGCCCGATACCACGCTGATCAGTTCGCCGTTTGTCGATATCGGCTTGCTGGCGCAATATGGGGCGCAGGCTGACCCGGCGACCCATATGCCCGAGGCCAGCTATGTGCGCGATGCCGATGCCAAGCCGCAGACAGCGGGGCGTGTGGAAAGGCTGAATGTGTGATCAAGCTGTGGATGGCCCCTGCCGGGCTGCATATCGAACCAGGACAGACCAAGGATGCCGATGAATTGGCGCGCATCCACGCCAAGGGCTTTTATCGCGGCTGGCCCAGTGCCGAGTTTGCCAGCTTTCTGAGCGAGCGCGATACCCCGGTTTATGTGGTGTGTGACGCCAAGCGGCGGATTGCCGGGTTTGCGCTGGTGCGGATTGCCGCAGACGAAGCCGAATTGCTGACCATAGCGGTGGACCCCAAATGGCGCGGCAAGGGGCTGGGGCTGGCGCTGATGAAGGCGGCGTTCGCCGACCTGCTGATGAGCCCGGCCAAGCGGATGTTCCTTGAAGTCAGCGAAGAGAACACGGCCGCGATCAAGCTCTATGAGCGGCTGGGATTTGCCAGGATCTCGAGCCGCAAGGGCTATTACCCCAAGCCCGACGGATCAGCGGCCACCGCGCTTGTCATGGCCACCGATCTTGGGTAACCCGGAGACATGACAAACCCGGTTGGGAGCCATGGCGTGAGCAAAACCCAGACCGATCCAACGCTGGAAGAAGCCTGCGTTGCCAAAGGCATGCGCATGACGGACCAGCGTCGCGTGATTGCCCGGGTGATCGAATCCGCCGATGACCACCCTGATGTGGAAGAGCTGTATCGCCGGGCCTCGGCGATCGACGACCGGATTTCGCTCTCGACTGTTTACCGCACGGTGAACCTGTTCGAAGAGGCCGGGCTGGTCACCAAGCATGATTTCAAGGATGGGCGGGCACGGTTCGAGCTGATCCCGGACGAGCACCACGACCATCTTATCGATATCCGCAGCGGCAGGGTGATCGAGTTTCGCAATGAGGAAATCGAGGCGATCCAGGAAGTGATTGCCAAGCGGCTGGGCTACAGGCTGGTGGACCACCGGCTCGAGCTCTATGCGGTGCCGGTCGATAGTTCAGGAAAGACAAAGGGCTAGCGGCCCATCGGGCCGCAGCGCCCGGCGCACCGGCCATTCGATACAATTTTACATGGTAATGCTAACGCCGGGTTCCGCTTGGGCGTTAAGGATTGATTAGCTATGACTGCCCCGAAGTTGATGGAGGCAGATATGGCTTGGCAGATTCTGGCAATGTGGGCCGTTGTGATGGCGACGATCGTCTGGTTCGTGCGCGATGAGCGCCGACTGCTCGCCAATGCCGCCATGGCGCAGGCCGCCTATTATTATTCGCGCGCACCGCAATACCGCTATCAGTCGAGCGAGCCCGAGACTCCCCCGGCGCCACCCAAGCCCGTCAACCGCACGGGCGGGCTGACCCCGACACAGCGCGAGTTTCTGCAGGCGTTCGCCCAGACCTACTAGGCTGGGGGCCCGACGCTGGCCTTCATGCGTTTGACGATCTGCGCAGCCTTGAGCATGAGCGCCATATCGACATCGTCTGGAGCGGTCTGCTCGGCGACGTCGGCCCATACCGATATCGAAAGCTCATGAATATGCTCGCGACCGTCCAGTTCCTCCTTGAGGACGGCGCGCACATGGCCGGTTACACGACCGGCGAGCCGTGGGTGGGACTGCTTGTCCTTAACGGCGATATCAATGAGTTCTAAAGTCATACAGGCCCCGAGGGACCTCCCCGGCACTGCTGTGCGTGGATAATCCCGAGCTCACAACGCATGGAGCCGCATAAAGTTCTGCAGCGGCGGTGCTTTATTGGAGAAGACGCGCCTAGATCACACCTTGACCGCGTGTTCAACCCGACCGGCGCCACCAAATAGGCGCAGGTAGCGCTCGATTTCCTCAGGCGTCCCGGTGGCCTTGGCGGGATTGTCGGAGAGTTTTACCGCAGGGCGGCCATTGGCCTGGCTGACCTTGGCGACGATGGAAATCGGTTCCAGACCGGGATTGGGACCATCGGGTTCGCAGCCCGCGAAGTCATTGGTGAGGTTGGTGCCCCAGCCAAAGGCCATGCGCACCTTGCCGTCGAAATGCAGATAGGCCTCCTCGATCATGTCGACGTCGAGCCCATCGGAAAAGATCAGCAATTTGTCGCGCGGGTCGCGGCCGCGGCTCTTCCACCACTCGATAATGCGCTCGCCACCGGCAATGGCGGGGGCGCTGTCGGGGCGGAAGCCGGTCCAGTCGGCGACCCAGTCCGGCGCGTCCCTGAGAAAGGAATCGGTGCCGAAGGCATCAGGAAGCACGATCTTGAGATTGCCGCCATAATAGCTCTCCCAATCCTGCAGTACCTGATAGGGCGAGGCCATCAGCGCCTTGTCGTCGGGCGCAAGCGCGGCCAGCACCATGGGCAGCTCATGGGCATTGGTGCCAAGCGCTTCGAGATCGGTATCCATGGCCAGCTTGACGTTGGAGGTACCGGTGAAATTGTCGCCAATGCCTTCCTTGAGCGCATCGACGCACCAACGCTGCCAGAGGAAAGAATGGCGCCGGCGGGTGCCGAAATCGGAGATGCGCAGGTCAGGGAGCTTTTGCAGGCGCTCGACCTTTTCCCACATCTTTGCCTTAGCCCGGGCGTAGAGCACGTCGAGCGTGAAGGGGCCATAATGCTTGAGCGCGGCGCGGCTGCGCAGCTCGTTGATGATGGCTAGAGCGGGGATTTCCCACATCGAGGTCTCGACCCACAGGCCGGGAAATTCGAGCACGAACTGGCCATCGCGGCGCTCCAGGCTGTATTCGGGCAGGCGAAAATCCTCGAGCCATTTGAGAAAGGCCGGGGTGAAGATCTGCTTGGAGCCGTAAAAGCTGTTACCGGCCAACCAGATCATTTCTTTTTTGGTGAAGCGCAGCTCACGCACGTGATCGAGCTGGGCGCGCAATTCATCGATGTCGATTTCATCGGCCAGGCGCACTGATCTGGTGCGGTTGATCAGCGAGAAGGTCGCGTTGACCTGGGGGTAGAGACCCCAGATCATCTGCAGCATGAGCAGCTTGTAAAAATCGGTATCAAGCAGGCTGCGCACGATCGGATCGAGCTTCCAGGTGTGGTTGTACACCCGGCGGGCCATATCTGTGTAAGTCGCCATTCTCGTTCCCCGTTGCGGCGAAGCTTGTAGCGCGCAGGGCAAACGATGGAAAGGCGGATGGGCGGGGATGCGTTCGGCGCGTCGCCCACGCCCCCTATGCAATCCTACGATCAGTATGTCCGCGAATAGCAGCCAGCGGCGTTTTTGCCTCTACTGATCAAACCACCTGCACCGTTTGAACGCCTTCAAAACTGGTAGGTATCATGATCCGGGCCGCCCTTATCCTTGTCGTCGCGCTGGCGCTGTCGGCGTGTTCCGTTTTCCAGATCGGGGAGCGCTACGACAAATCGATCGATGATGATCTGAACACGTTTCAGACCGAAACCGTCAGCTTCATCACCAGCATGCGCATCAATGCCGGTCTGTCGACTGGTGCCTACACTTCCGACACTGCCAAGGCGTTCTACCCTAAAGGGACGGCGACACTGGCCAATATGATGCTGCGGGCCAGCCTGCTGAGCAGCAGGCAATGCCCGATTAGCAGGACTGCGCCGCTACCGCCGATCGTGTCGGACGCCGAAGCTGCCGCAATCATCGGCGCACCGATCACTGAAGATGAAGTGCGGGGAAATTGCGTTGTGGTGATGCTGGACGCCGTGCAGGCGGCCTTCGTGCGGGTCGAGGCCAGGCACAAGAGCCAAGGACAGATTCGCGAAACGGCGGCGAAACTTGGAACAATTGCGATCAACAACTCGGTGCTCATCGCACTGGGAGGGATCAGGTCAAAGGACTACTGATATGCCAAGCTCTGAAGAATTTTTTGCGGACATGATTGCCAGCGCACGTCAGGCTGCCGGCGACTTCTGGGCTGATGTCCGGGCGTCCACTATAAGCGCCTGCAGATCGATGGCAGAGCAACTGGCATTGATTGCCAAGGGCTTTGCACTGGGAGAGTTCACCGAGCAGGACGTAAAGGCCGACATCGAGGCGGTGCGCAAGCAACTGATCGCTTCTTTGGCAGCGACGATCATGAAGATTGAAGGCCTGGCCGCCAGAATCATCAATAGTGCACTGACCGCGGTACGCGATGCGATCAACAATGCCTTAGGTTTCGAGCTGATTGCCTGAACAGGCTCAGGCACCGAGCTGGAAGCGCTCGAAACGGGACAGGGCCGCCTCGATGGCGGCGCGTCCCTCAGCGCCGGTATCGACCAGATTGACCCAGTTCTGCACCAGCAACTTGCCGGCTGCGCGGTCGGTCTTGAGATCAAGCGCGGCCACGATGGTGTCGCCCATCAGCACTGGCAGGGCGAAATAGCCCAGCTTGCGCCTGGCGGCAGGCAGATAGGCCTCGAACAGGTGGTCATAGTCAAAGAACAGCTTGAGCCGCTTGCGCTGGATGATCAGAGGATCAAAAGGCGACAGGATATGGACCAGATCCGGGGGGGCGCCAGCGGGCATTTCAAGCGTCTTCGGTTCGGCCCAGTGGATGAGCTTGTCATTGTCGCCAATGGTCAATGGTACCAGCTGTTTGCGGCGAACGCGGCTGTCGATCAGTTCGCGTATCGCGGCCTTGGCCGGCGCATTGAGATGGCAGATGGAGTCAAGGCTGACAATGGCCTGGCTGCGCAGGGCGCGATCGAGCAGATAGGCAGTAATCTGGCGCGGCGTGGCGGGCCTGGGCGCAGCTGACCAGTCAAAATGGCGGGCCATCAGGTCATAGGTCTTGAGCATGCCCTGGCGCGCCGAGACGGTGACGTGGCCCTGATAGAACAGCGCTTCGAGTACGCGCTTTGAGGGTTTGCGGCTGGCCCAGAGATGGGTTTTGTCGACCCGTTCGTCATCAGCGAAATCGCGCATGGAGAGCGGACCATCGCGGCGCAGGCGCGCCAGCATGGCTTTGGATTCCGCAGGGGTGATCGAACCGAACCAACGGCTGAGACCGGTGCGCTGGGCTTTCATGGCGGGCAGAAAATAGGGCAGATCGGCGCTGGGGACGTAGCTGAGCGCATGGGTCCAGTATTCAAACACCGACTTGTCGATTGACTGGACGTGGCCGAGATCGCTGCGCTGATAATCGGGGATGCGCGCTGCCAGAATGTGATGATGGCAGCGTTCGATGACATTGATGGTGTCGATCTGCACATAGCCCAGATGGGCAATCGCTGCGCGCGTGGCCGCGGGCCCGGCACCAAAGGGCGCCGGGTTATCAAGGCGTTGGGCGGCAATCCAGAGATGGCGCGCGCGCACGGGATCGAGAACGATGGGGGCTTTGGCCAAGACGCGCATCCGATTCTGGTGGATGGCGAGCATGGGCGGCGCGCGGCGGTATGGTCAATGCATCGCGTGGCCATGACAAAGGGGGCAGAGCCAGCCGGCCCTGCCCCTTGATTGTGATCGGAAGGCTATCAGGCCGAGAAGCGGCCTTCGGAAATGACCGAGGCGAGCGGCTTGCGTGGGCTTGGCGCCTCGCGGGCCTGCAGCGCTTCAGGCAGGCTGGCGACATCGCCCTGGCGACCCAGCGCCACGCCAATCTCGATGCGCCAGTCCTGGGGCAGGTCCAGCTCTGCCGAGGCGCGCTCGAAATCAACGCCGCCCATGCCATGGGCATACCAGCCCAGCTTGGTGGCCTGCAGCGCCAGAAGGCTCCAGGCAGCGCCGGCGTCGAAGGCGTGCCAGCGATTGGGGGTGGCTTCGGTGGCGCCGGGGGCGGTGCCAACGGTGCGCGAGGCAATAAAGACCAGCGCGGCGGCGTGCTGGGCCCAACCCTGATTGAACGGGGCCAGCAGATCGAGCAGGCGCTTGAAGTGCTCGGAATTGCGGCGGGCATAGACGAAGTGCCAGGGCTGGCCATTAAAGGCGGACGGGGCCCAGCGGGCAGCCTCAAGAATGGTCAGCAGATCATTCTGGGGAATCGCCTCATCAGAGAAGGCGCGGGGCGACCAGCGCGCCAGCATGTCGGGATCGATGCGGTGTTCAGTGCTGCGCGGGGAATGGGCGGTCATGGCGGGAATTCCGATACTCATAGTGCGATTTGAAGCGCTCAAATAGGCATCGGGGTAGGCCAGGACAATTTGCCCATAACTGACTGCACTGTTCATCAAAGCGCACGCAATACGGGTAAAAGCGCATGGCTTTTGCCCCACGCGGGCAGCGGCAGCAGGCTGGATGATGTGGAGAAGGAAATGGTGGAGCCTAGCGGGATCGAACCGCTGACCTCTTGCATGCCATGCAAGCGCTCTCCCAGCTGAGCTAAGGCCCCATTCCATGGGTCTTCGAAGGATATTTCCCGTCCGAAGCGAGGCGGAACCTATTGGATGATCCCGGCCCTTGCAAGTGCCTAAATGACACTTTTTTATTCGACCGGCTGAACGGCTCAGCCGGTCGAAAAATCACGTAAAATCAGGTCTCTTCGTCGTCGTTGACGTCAAAGCCGATATCGTCGTCATCATCTTCATCGTCTTCGAGGAAGGTGTCGGCATCGTCTTCGCCGAGTTCTTCGTCGACTTCGACGTCATCGGTATCTGGAATATCCTCGTCGCCGGATTCCTCGGCATCAGCCTCTTCGAGCGAGACGATGACGGGTGCAGCGACGTCCTCGACCTCATCCTCTTCTTCTTCAGCCACAACGGGCTTGGCCTTGACCGGTGCCGCCTTGGCGGTCACGGGTGCCTGCTCGAAGAAGGAGCGCGGGTAGCTCTTGCCCGTATAGGGCGAAACGATCGGATCGAGATTGAGATCGTAGAATTTCTTGCCCGTTTCAGGGTCGGTCCGCTTGGTGCCGCGGTCGGAACTGGCCATCGATGTTCCTCGTGGATGGGGTTTGTGGGCGTTTATTTGCCCCGGGTTTGGTCAGTCCGGTTATGGGCAAAGCAGGTCCCTGTCAAACCGAAAATGTGGAGAGCAGCTTCCAAGGCCTATGGGGTGATGGCAATACCACATATGACCGTGTTAAGTCCGGAGCGCCCATGACCGATGCAAACACCACGCCCGCCACGCTCACCGTACAAGGTGCCGACCCGCTTAGCGGACGGTTTGCGACGCCCGGCGATATCGCCATTTCACAGCGCGCCCTGCTACTGGCCGCGTTGACGGTCGGTGTCAGCTCGATCAGTGGTTTACGCGCCTCAAGTGCGGTGCTGGCCTGTGTGGCGGCGTTGCGGCAGATGGGCGTCACCATCGAGCAGAATGGCGACGACTGGCGCGTCCACGGGCTGGGGGTTGCAGGCCTGCTGGAGCCCGAAAACGCCCTTGCGGCGGGGCAATCGGCCCATAGCGCCGCCCTGCTGATGGGCTTGATGGCCCCCTATGGCTTTACCACCCAGTTCGGCAAGGTTCCCACGCTACGCGGCGATGCAATGGCTACACTCAACGACAGCCTGAGCGCGATCGGCGCCAGCGTCGAGCGGCGCTCGGACGGGCGGATGAGCCTGCGCGGCGCCTGCCTGCCACTGCCGGTGCGGCAACGGTTTGAGACCCCTGCCCCAACCGCCAAGACCGCGCTGCTGCTGGCGGGGCTGCAGATGGCGGGCGCGCACGAAATTTATGAGAGCGTGGCCACACAGGACCACACCGAAAAACTTATGGCCGCCTTTGGCGCCGACATCACCACAACCCCCGATGAAGGCCATGGTGACGGGGTGACGATTCGGTTTGTCGGTCTGCCGGAGCTCAAACCTCAGGTACTCAGCGTGCCGGGCGACCCGTCTGCGGCGGCCTTTGGCGTGGTGGCGGCGCTGATCGTCAAAGGCTCCGACCTGGTTATCGAAAACGTGCTGATCAATCCGCTGCGCACCGGGCTGATCGATACGCTGCTCGAGATGGGCGGCGATATCCAGTTCATCAATCAGCGCGAGATTGCGGGCGAGCATATCGCCGATCTGCGCGTGCGCTCGAGCTGGCTCAAGGGGGTGCGGGTGGACCCGCGCCATGCCGGCGCCATGCTCGATGATATTGCGCCCCTGGCGATTGCCGCGGCCTATGCGCAGGGCGAGACGGTGATCGAGGGCCTGCAGGATCTCAGCGGTCCCGATGATGACCGACTGGCGGCCATTGCAGCCGGTCTGAGTGCCAACAAGGTGAGCGTGACCCGCAATGCGGACAGCCTGATCATTGCCGGCGAAGGCAAGGTGGGTGGCGGTGGCCGTGTGCGCAGTGGCGGCGATGCCGCGATTGCCATGAGCTTTGCGGTGCTGGGGCTGGCCAGCCGACACCGGGTAAGCATTGAAGATGCCGAAGCGATCACCGCCAGCTTCCCCGATTTCGTGGCTACCATGACACAAGTGGGCGGGCACTTTCCGCCAAGCAAGGGACGCTAAAGCATGATCATTGCCGTGGATGGACCGGCCGCATCGGGCAAGGGCACGCTGGCCGCGGGACTGGCACAACATTATCAATTGCCGTGCCTGGACACGGGATTGCTGTATCGCGCTGTCGGCCGCGCGGTCAGCGGGCTTGAGGATGCGCCGGACTTCGAAGCGCGCGCCATCGCCGCGGCGCAGAACCTGAAGCAGGATGATATCGACCCCGAAGCGCTGGTTTCGGCGGGGGTTGGCGTGCTGGCCAGCAAGGTGGCGGTGATTGCCGGGGTGCGTCAGGCGCTGTTTGATTATCAGCGCGACTTTGCGGCGCAGCCGGGTGGCGCGGTGCTTGATGGTCGCGATATTGGCACGGTGATCGCCCCGCATGCCGATGTGAAGCTGTTTATCCGCACCGACAGCAAGGTGCGCATGGAGCGCCGGGCGCGCCAGCTTGAAAAGCGCGGCGAGGCGGTTGATCGCTATGCGCTCTATCACCAGATTGAAGAACGCGACGCGCGCGACATGGCCAATCCGCATGGCGGATTTTACAAAGCCGAGGACGCGCACTTGCTCGATACGACGCTTCTCGATATAGAGGCGTCACTCCGCGCAGCCATCGCGATTGTCGATGGGACCATGGCGCGCAAGGCAGGGCTGTAAGGCTCAAATCCAACCTTGTGCGTTCGGCCCCGGCAATCAGCCTCAGCGATGCCAAGCGGACTTATACCCAATCCATCGCCGTTTTCGAACGGAGCCCGTGTGCCGGCTGCTGACAAGATCAGCGGGCGGGTCCCGTTTCTGGCGATGCTCAACCCCCAACCACCGGTGCAAACGGAGAAGATATTTGGCACAGCAAACTGTGACGAAAGAAGATTTTGAATCGCTGTTGATGGACTCGTTCGTTGATAACGAGCCGCTTGAAGGCGCCGTTGTCAAAGGCACCGTCGTTGCGATCGAAAAAGACCTGGCGATCATCGACGTCGGTCTGAAGACCGAAGGTCGTATTCCGCTCAAGGAATTTGGTGCTGCTGGCCGTGATGGCCTGATCGTTGTTGGCTCGATCGTCGAGGTCTATGTTGACCGCGTCGAGAACGCCGCTGGCGAAGCCGTTCTGAGCCGTGAAAAGGCCCGTCGTGAAGAGAGCTGGGTCAAGCTCGAAGTCATGTACACCAACAATGAGCGCGTTGAAGGCACCATCTTCAACCAGGTCAAGGGCGGTTTCACCGTCGACCTCGAAGGCGCCGTTGCGTTCCTGCCCCGTTCGCAGGTCGATATTCGCCCCATCCGCGATATCGCTCCCCTGATGAACGTGCCACAGCCATTCCAGATCCTGAAGATGGACAAGCGTCGCGGCAATATCGTCGTGTCGCGTCGTGCCATCCTCGAAGAGTCGCGCGCCGAACAGCGTTCGGAAATCGTGCAGCAGCTCGAAGAGGGCCAGGTTGTCGACGGCGTGGTCAAGAACATCACCGATTACGGTGCGTTTGTTGATCTGGGCGGCATTGACGGCCTGCTCCATGTCACCGACATCGCATGGCGTCGTGTGAACCACCCATCGGAAGTGCTCACGATCGGCGAGACCATCAAGGTCCAGATCGTTCGCATCAACCACGAGAGCCATCGTATCTCGCTGGGCATGAAGCAGCTTCAGGCTGATCCATGGGAAGGCATCGAAGCCAAGTACCCAATCGAGGCCAAGTTCACCGGTCGCGTCACCAACATCACCGACTACGGTGCCTTTGTTGAGCTGGAGCCAGGCATTGAAGGCCTGATCCACGTGTCCGAAATGAGCTGGACCAAGAAGAACGTGCACCCCGGCAAGATCGTTTCGACCTCTCAGGAAGTCGAAGTTGTCGTGCTCGAGGTCGATCCGGACAAGCGCCGCATCTCGCTGGGTCTCAAGCAGACCCTGGCCAATCCTTGGGAAAGCTTCGCCGAGAAGTTCCCCGTGGGTGCTGTCATCGAAGGCGAAGTCAAGAACAAGACCGAATTCGGCCTGTTCATTGGCCTGGACGGCGATGTCGACGGCATGGTCCACCTGTCCGATCTCGATTGGCAGAAGTCGGGCGAAATCGCTCTGGAAGACTACAACCGCGGTGACATGGTTTCGGCCAAGGTCCTCGATGTTGACGTCGAAAAGGAACGCATCTCGCTGGGCATCAAGCAGCTGTCGACCGGCGAAGTCGCCGACACTGCTGGCACCGAAGGCGGCATCCGCAAGGGTTCGATCGTCACCGGTACCGTCACCGAGGTCAACGATGGCGGCATCGAAGTCCGTCTCGCCGACAGCGAAATGACTGCGTTCATCCGCCGTGCCGACCTCAGCCGCGATCGCAACGATCAGCGTCCTGAGCGTTTCAGCAAGGGCGAAAAGGTTGATGCGCGCATCACCCAGTACGATCGCAAGACCCAGCGCATCCAGCTCTCGATCAAGGCGCTCGAAATCGCCGAAGAAAAAGAAGCTGTTGCCAATTACGGTTCGTCCGCTTCGGGCGCATCGCTGGGCGACATCCTGGGCGCTGCCCTCAAGGATCGCGAAAAAGAGTAGGTTTTCTAACCTGCAAAACGATGGGCCCGCGCTTCACAGCGCGGGCCTTTTGCTTTCTAAAGGCGATCATGAGCAACACGATCCACTGGCGGCCTTTGACCCCCCCTGATCTACCGGCGGTTGAGGCCATCGCCGAGATCGTGCATCCCGATTTTCCCGAGGATGGCGCGGTGTTTGCGGAGCGCCAGAAACTGTATGGCGAGGGCACGCGACTGCTCGAGCTGGACGGCGTGCCATCGGGCTATGTGCTCAGCCATCCCTGGCGCTTCAAGGAACTGCCCGCGCTCAACGCGCTGCTGGGCGCCGTGCCGGACGACGCCGACACCTATTACATTCATGATCTGGCGCTGCTCAACAAGGCACGCGGCACGGGCGCCGCAGCAATGATCGTGGGCGAAATCCAGCGCCATGCGCGCGGTCGTGGCTTTGCCCATATGAGCCTGGTGGCGGTCAATGGCTCGCTGCCGTTCTGGCACAAGCATGGCTTTCGCGCGCTCAGTCCGAGCGTGCTGGCACCCGAACTGATCGCCAAGCTGGCCAGCTATGAGGCCACGGCGCGCTTCATGGTCAAAAGCTTCTGAGCCGATCTCTGGCAGCCCTTGTGACTTGCCAAACCCGGCCATGCGCCGTACCGCACGGTGACGCTATCGTGAGGCCCCGATGACCGAGAATTTCCAATCGCCGCCCGTTTCCGATCCGCATGAGCAGATTGCCGCCGAGACGTTTCGCAAATCGCGCGGGATCTGGCGGGCGCTGGCGTTCATCGCGCTGGCCATCATCGTCATTGTGGGCGTGGGGCGTTTTGCCCTGCCCAATGGGGCCAAGGGCGATTACGTGGCGCGGCTGGTGGTGGATGGCACGATTGCCACGGATCCGGGCCGCCTGGCTGCCATCAACGCCCTGGCCAAGGATGATGCGGTCAAGGCGGTGATCATTGCGATCAACTCGCCGGGCGGCACTACGGCGGGTGGCGAAGAACTCTATGAGGCGCTGGGGCATTTGCGCGCCGAAAAACCAACCGTGGCAGTGATCAAGGAGCTGGGCGCATCGGCGGCCTATATGACCGCCATTGGTACCGACCGGATCTTTGCGCGACGGCTATCGATCGTGGGCTCGATCGGTGTGCTGTATCAGCACGTCAATGCGGGCAAGTTGCTGGACACCATTGGCGTGGATCTCGACAAAGTTGCCTCGGGGCCGCTCAAGGCCGAGCCCGACATCAATGAGCCGCTGGCAGGGGCGCCGCGGGCCTCGATTGCCGCCCTGGTCGATGACAGCTTTCAATGGTTTGTCGATATCGTAGCGGAACGACGTGGCCTGAGCCGCCCGCAGACTCTGGCGCTGGCCGATGGCCGCATCCTGACCGGCCGGGCGGCGCTGACCGACGGGTTGATCGACGAAATCGGCGGTGAGCTGGAAGCCAGGGCCTGGCTGGAACGCGAGCACGATGTCGCAGCCGATACCGACATCCACACCGTGTGGCCCCAGCCAGAACAGGGCTTTGACCTGCTCGGAACGCTGCTGGGCGGACAGGCGCGCGCCATGCTCGGATTGCCGCAAGGCCCCATCACGCTTGACGGGCTGGTTTCGCTTTGGCAGGTTGGAAGCGCCTCTTGACGCAAAGAGGCGGCTGCCTGCCAATTGGAGCATCGGATGATCAAGTCGGAACTCGTCGAGAAGCTCGCCGCTGAAAATCCGCATCTGTTTCAGCGCGATATCGAGAACATCGTCAATGCGATCCTGGATGAGATCGGCGACGCGATGGCGCGCGGTGATCGCGTCGAGCTGCGCGGCTTCGGTGCCTTTTCGGTGAAAAACCGTCCCGCACGTATCGGCCGGAACCCGCGCACGGGTGAGCAGGTTGATGTGGGCGAGAAATACGTGCCGCAGTTCAAGGCCGGCAAAGAAATTCGCGAGCGGCTCAACCGTTCGTAAACGGGGCCTGGGCCCCATAGGCGCTAAACGTAATGGTCAACAAAATCGTCGGTTGGTTGGTGCTGGTTCCCTTGTGCCTGGGGCTTGTCGTCTTTGCCCTGGCGAACCGCCACTTCGTGACCATCAATTTCAATCCCTTCGCACCCGGTGACGCCAATGCGGCGCCTGGCTATGGCGTGCCGATGTTCGTGGTGCTCTATGTGGTGCTGCTGATCGGCGTGCTGGCCGGCGGCATTGCCACCTGGTTTGCGCAAGGCCACCATCGCCGCGGTGAAAAGCACTGGCGGCGCGAGGCACAAAGCCTTACTGGCGAGCTGGAAAAACTGCGCAAGACCCAGCGCAGCCCCTCGACCAACAGTAACGACGTCGACGATCTTCTGGAGCTGCGCTGAGCACCCCTATGGCCGACCCCCTCATCATCAAGATTTGCGGCATCAAGACCACTGAAATTCTGGAAACGGCGATTGAAGCCGGGGCCGACATGGTGGGCTTTGTTCACTTCACGCGCTCGCCGCGCCATGCCAGCGTCGAGGCCATTGCCGATCTGATCTCGCAGGCGCGCGGGCGGGTCGAAACCTGCGTGTTGCTGGTCAATCCCGACAATAGCTCGGTGGCCGAATTTGCCGCGCTGGGGCCTGACTGGATCCAGTTGCACGGGCCGGAATCGGCGCATCGCGTGGAAGCCATTCGCGCCGAAGCGGGCGTCGAGATCATGAAGGCGCTGCCGATCGGCTCGGCCGAGGATGTCGGCCATGTTGCCGATTTTGTCGACATTGCCGACCGCATCCTGCTTGATGCCAAGCCACCCAAGGGCGCCGACCGCCCCGGCGGGCTGGGCGACACCTTTGACTGGGCGCTGCTCAAGGCGCTTGACCCATCCATCCCCTTCATGCTTTCCGGTGGCCTGACACCAGAGACAGTCGCGGAAGCCATCAAGACCGTACGCCCGTTCGGGGTGGATGTGTCTTCGGGAGTGGAGAGCGCGCCAGGGGTCAAAGACAAGGCGCTGATCGAGGCATTCATCCGAAACGCCCGCGCCGCCGTATAAGCCAAGCCCTTCGGTCACCCGGCCGGACCGGGCTGACAATCGAAGGAAATGCTGCAGTGGACACCGACGGCCTGAATTCCTTGCGCAACGGTCCTGACGAGAATGGCCGGTTCGGCATTTTTGGCGGCCGGTTTGTTGCCGAAACGCTGATGCCGCTGATCCTGGATCTTGAAGCCCATTACCGGGCGGCCCAGAAGGACCCCGCGTTCAAGGCCGAACTGGGTGGTCTGTCGACCCATTATGCGGGCCGGCCGAGCCCGCTCTATTTCGCCGAACGGCTGACGCAGCATCTGGGCGGCGCCAAGGTTTGGTTCAAGCGCGAAGAGCTCAACCATACCGGCAGCCACAAGATCAATAATTGCCTGGGGCAGATCCTGCTGGCCAAGCGCATGGGCAAGACGCGGGTGATCGCCGAAACCGGCGCGGGCCAGCATGGCGTGGCGACCGCGACGGTGTGCGCCAAGTTCGACCTGCCCTGTACCATCTTCATGGGCGCCACCGACGTTGAACGGCAGATGCCCAATGTGCTGCGCATGAAAATGCTGGGCGCTGAAGTGCGCGCCGTGACGGCCGGCGCTGGTACGCTCAAAGACGCGATGAACGAAGCGCTGCGCGACTGGGTGACCAATGTCGAGAGCACCTATTACCTGATCGGCACGGCAGCGGGTCCGCACCCCTATCCGGAAATGGTGCGCGATTTCCAGAGCGTGATCGGCACCGAGATCAAGGAACAGTTCGCCAGCAGCGAAGGCGGTTTGCCTGATGCGGTGGTGGCCTGTGTGGGCGGCGGCAGCAATGCCATCGGCACCTTCCATGCGTTCCTGGATGACCCCGAGGTCAAGCTGTATGGCGCCGAAGCGGGCGGGCATGGCATCGACACCGAAAACGGCCACGCCGCCTCGATGACCGGCGGAACGCCCGGCGTGCTGCATGGCAATCGCACCTATCTGCTGCAGGACGCTGACGGGCAGATTCTCGAAGGCCACTCGATTTCGGCCGGGCTGGATTATCCCGGTGTTGGCCCCGAGCATTCGTTCCTGCATGACACCAAGCGCGTCACCTATGCGCCCATCACCGATGATGAGGCGCTGGCCGCGTTCCAGCTGTGCACCAAGCTTGAAGGCATCATCCCGGCGCTCGAAAGCGCGCATGGGCTGGCCCAACTGATGAAGGTCGCGCCCACCATGGGCAAGGATCAGTCAATCGTGCTGTGCCTGTCTGGCCGCGGCGACAAGGACGTGGAGAGCGTCGGCAAATATCTGGGGCTGCTCTAAATGACCACACGTATCGATACGCGTTTTGCTGCGCTCAAGACCGAAGGACGCCCGGCGCTGGTGACCTTCGTGATGGCGGGCGATCCTGATCTGGCGACCGGCCAGGCCATTCTTGAAGCCCTGCCGCAGGCAGGCGCCGACATTATCGAGCTGGGTATGCCGTTCTCGGACCCGATGGCGGATGGCGTGGCCATTCAGCTGGGCGGGCAGCGGGCGCTGGCAGCGGGGCAGACTCTGCGCGGCGTGCTGGGCATGGTCGAGGATTTCCGTCGCAAGGATGAGACCACGCCGATCGTGCTGATGGGCTATTACAACCCGATCTATATCTTTGGCGTCGACAAATTTGTGGCTGCGGCCAAAGAAGCGGGCGTGGACGGGCTGATCATTGTCGATCTGCCGCCCGAGGAAGATGACGAGCTGTGCCTGCCAGCGATGGCGGCAGGGCTCAATTTCATTCGCCTGACCACGCCAACCACCGATGACAAGCGGCTCCCCGCCGTGCTGAAGAATTCGTCGGGCTTTGTCTATTATGTGTCGATGACCGGGGTGACCGGGGCGGCGATCAAGTCGCGCGGCGCGGTGGGCGATGCGGTGGACCGTATCAAGAGCCACACCGATCTGCCCGTGGCAGTGGGTTTTGGCATCAAGACCGCCGAAGACGCCGCAGATATCGGCAAGCATGCTGATGGCATTGTGGTGGGTTCGGTGCTGGTGGATGCGGTGGCGCAATCGCTGGTGGACGGCAAGGCGAGCGATACAACGGTCAGCGCGGTGCGCGATCTGGTGGCCGATCTGGCCGGTGGCGTGAAACGCGCCCGGGGATAGAGCTATCCACAGGGGTGTCTGCGCCTTTGCCCTTGCCCCCCGCCCCTGATAAGAATTGCCATAATTACAAGCTTAGGTGACGCACTAGTCACCGCGCGAGGCCCGCCATGAACTGGATCGATAATTTCGTCCGCCCCAAAATCCGCTCCATCCTGGGCGACAAGTCGCAGATTGCCGAGAATCTGTGGGTCAAGGATCCCGAGTCCGGCGAGATGGTGTTTTATCGCGATCTCGAGGCGAACCAGTGGGTCGTGCCCAATTCGGGCTACCACATGAAGATCAAGCCGGCAGACCGGCTCAAGAATTTCTTCGACGAAGGCCAGTACAAACTGGTCAGCGTGCCCAGCGTGCCGGTCGACCCGCTGAAATTCCGCGACCAGAAACGCTATACCGACCGCCTCAAGGAAAGCCGGGCCAAGACTGGCTACGAAGACGCCGTACTGGTGGCAACGGGCAAGCTCTACGAGCGTGACGTCACCGTAGCCGTGCAGGATTTCGACTTCATGGGCGGTTCGCTCGGCATGGCGGCGGGTCAGGGCATCATCACCGGCCTGGAAACGGCGGCCAATCGCAAGACACCGTTCGTGCTGTTCGTCGCCTCGGGTGGCGCGCGCATGCAGGAAGGCGTGCTCAGCCTGATGCAGATGCCGCGCACCACGGTTGCCGTGCTGCGCCTGCGTGAAGCGGGCCTGCCCTTCTTTGTGGTGTTCACCGACCCCACCACGGGCGGGGTGACCGCGTCCTACGCCATGCTGGGCGATGTGCATATTGCCGAACCCGGCGCCCGCATCGGCTTTGCCGGCGCGCGCGTGATCGAGCAGACCATTCGCGAGAAGCTGCCCAAGGGCTTCCAGCGCTCGGAATATCTCTATGAGCATGGCATGGTCGACATGGTGGTGCACCGCCACGATCTGCGCTCGACGATTGGATCGCTGGCCGCGATCCTGACCAAGAGCGACGCGCCCGACGCGCTGTCGAGCAACAAGGCACCTGCAGTTGCCCGCAGCACAATGCGCGATGCCGCCGTCGCTGCCGAAGGCGATGATGGCGATCTCGACACCCCCCCAAACGCGGCGCATGCCGAGTAAATCCGCCAAACCACTGGTATCAAGCAATTCTTCAAGGGCGCCTCGGGCGCCCTTTTTTCATGGCTGCATTGCGCCGGCTCAGCAGGGCGCAAATTTCACGATACCTTAAGGATATCGGTCAACTTTGAATGGTGGGAACGCCTTTGAATAGGATTTCGGCTGTGGGGGCGCAGCCGAAATATCACCTCAACCCGACCCTGGGGAACACCGTTCTACCGGACGAGACGGCATCCATTTTGATCTGCCTGGCGCGTTGAGCGCGAGCGGCCGGCACTGCGCCGACCCTCGCTGTGTCGAGCAGCGATAGCGGATGGATCGAAACACAATCAGCGCTGCCCATGGGGGACAGCGACGCAGCACCACTCAAGAACAGATCCAAGGCCGCCATACGGGACGTGGCGAGACAGCAGGAAATACACGTATGAAAAAAATATCCTTCCGCGGCGGAATGAAGCTTTCAACCTCCATCATGGTCATGGCCATTGGCGGCGTGGCCGTCGCCGTGGCGGCCGTCGCCATGGTGGTCTACCTCAACCTTGCCGCAGGAACGGCACAGTTGGCACGCGACAATCAGCTGGCCAATCTGCGCATCGCCGCTACCGTGTTCGGCCAGGCTGTTGAGGGCACCGAGGTGAACTGGACGGCAGATAATCAGGTGGCTGGCGTCACCGTACCGGCCATGCCGGAATTCACCGATAATGCACTGATTGAGCAGATCACCCAGGTGACGGGCGAAACCGCGACGGTGTTCGCCTGGGATCCTGAGACCGAAGACTTCTGGCGCAAGACCACCAATATCATCAAGCCTGATGGTTCACGCGCGGTGGGCACGCCGCTGGGCAAGACCGGCGCGGTCTATCCGGTGATCATGAATGGCCAGACCTATCTGGGTGAAGCGGTGATTTTGGGCACGCCCTATTACACGGTCTACCTACCCATGAAGGATACTGCCGGACAGGTTGTCGGCATTCTTTACGCCGGCGTGGAGAAGGCCAAGATCGCGGCAGCGCAGGATGAGACGCTGCGCATGCTGTTCACTGTTTCGGCGCTGGTGTTTGCCGCTGTGGGTGTGGTGATGTTCCTAGCTTCGCGCTGGCTGATGCGCCCGATCCCCCAGTTGGTCAAGACCATGAGTGCGGTGACCGAGGACCCGGCCAATGCCGTGGTGCCCTATACCAAGGCGCGCAACGAACTGGGCGAGATGGCGCGGGCGGTCGAGGTGTTCCGTGAGAACGGGGTCAAGATAGCGGCGATGAGCGACAGTGAAGCGGCCCGGCTGGTCAATGACAAGGCCGACCGTGAACGCATGATGCAGGACCTGCAGCTGGCGTTTGGCGAGGTTGTCGATGCAGCCATCAATGGCGATTTCAGCAAGCGCGTGCATGCCGATTTCCCCGATGCCGAGCTGAACAATCTGGCCAGCAGCGTCAACTCTCTGGTCGAAACGGTGGATCGCGGCATTGATGAGACCGGTGACGTGCTGGCCTCGTTGGCCGACACCAATCTGACCCAGCGGGTCAAGGGTGACTACAAGGGTGCCTTTGCCAAGCTGCGCGACAACACCAATGCAGTGGCCGACAAGCTGACCGACATTGTTGGCCAATTGCGCCACACGTCGCGCGGTGTCCGCTCGGCGACCGGAGAAATTCTGGCCGGTGCCAATGATCTGAGCGAGCGCACCACCAAGCAGGCTGCCACCATCGAGGAAACCTCGGCGACCATGGAACAGCTGGCTTTAACCGTGCTCGAGAGCGCCAAGAAGGCCGAAGAGGCCAGCGTCAAATCCAAGACGGTGTCGCAGACGGCCGCCGAAGGTGGTGAGGTGATGAACCAG